>ENA-OQDC01000026-OQDC01000026.1-human-gut-metagenome-genome-assembly--contig:-NODE-26-length-106735-cov-5.689582_pt1 | contig 106735 bp, 89 predicted proteins | sample MGYA00242770_ERZ504601 | MGnify/ENA primary metagenome ERZ504601 (study PRJEB26092, sample SAMD00036305) | human gut metagenome | host: Homo sapiens | study: EMG produced TPA metagenomics assembly of...
TTGCAGGTTTGGTTGCTCTTGCGGGCAAAGCTACCAACGAAACCGCAAAAGTTGTCACTTTGTTCAAAGTGAGCCTACCTTGCATTCAATAGGAGAAAAGGTTGCTCCCCGTGGCTCGCAAGGCAGTTTCAGTAGCGCTTGATGCGGTGGCACCTGTTGCGCAATCAGCAGGGAAAACCATTCTTAGATCCATGAAGCCGGGTGCTCGAGGAAAGAAGTAGTCCGATCTTCGAAGGTAATCAAGGTGATTGGGGCGTATCGTATAAGGCGATACGCCATTTTTTGATGTAGCTCAGAAGGCTGTCGAAAAAAAATTTTTCAAAAAAAGTTCTTGCACGCATTTCGATTTCCTGTATACTAGCATTCGCTGCTGAAGCACGGGGTGTTAGCTCAGTTGGTTAGAGCGCCGGCCTGTCACGTCGGAGGTCGCGGGTTCGAGTCCCGTACATCCCCGCCAGTTTGGTAATTCATGAAGCTCCCGTAAGGGAGCTTCATTTGTTTTAGAGACAGCCTCGATTCGTTACAGACTTGTATGCTCTTGGCATTCTGTTTAGTTTCAAATCGGTGTGGTGGTATAGTTTTGTTGCTTAATACTCAAGCGTGCTTTGATATTCGAGTGTGTTTTGAATATCGGTAGGAATACGGAGTGCGGTAAGGAATTGTGGGAAAATGGGGGAAACCGTTCAAGAAAAGCCTGTAGAAATTGCAGTCTTTGATTTTGATGGAACTTCTATTTCGGGTAATTCTCCCGTTATTCTGGTGCGCTATCTGAGGCGTAAAGGGTTGCTTAAGAAACGTATCTTTACCCGCATTATCTTCTGGGCTCTGCGCTATAAACTTCGACTTCCTCAAAATGAGAGCTGGGTTCGTGGGGCAGTTTTTTCTGCGTTCGAAGGTCAAAGGCAAGAAGAGGTCGACCGTTTCCTTGAAATCTTTTACGATGAACATCTAGAGCGAATATTTCGCGCAAAGGCAGACCAGGCCATCAACTATCACCGATCTTGTGGACGTGAGGTCTGGGTTGTTTCTGCGACCTTTGAGCCCCTTATTCGTCAAGCAATGAAAACCCATCAGTTTACGCATGAATTTTCAACGCGCATGGCTACCGATGAATCAGGTTGTTATACCTGCCAAGTTGAGGGGCTGCCAGTCGAAGGAGAGGAAAAACTCAATTGTATAACCGCCTACGCCAACGAGAAATACGGTGAAGGTAATTGGGTTATAACCCATGCGTATGGCGACCATCATTCCGATCGAGCGATGCTCCAGGCAGCGGTTAATCCTTGCGCTGTAACTCCCGATCGACCTTTGCGCCGTAGCGCAAAGGAACACGGCTGGGACATTCTTTCGTGGTAAAAATGTTCATTCCTTGTGAAAAAGGTACAAATAACTGACAAATCATTGATTGTTCACACAGCTTGCGTGAGCCTGATTTACAATTAACTGCGAGTAAATAACTAGCATTATTAAGAACAGCATGTACAACTGATACATTGGCAAAATGAGAATCAAAAGGAGGTGCACGATGATGAATGAGGAGTCAATTTTTGGCGGGTCATCGTTTCAGGATCAAAATGCCCATTCCAATTCTTCTCAGGCATACCTTCAGCGTGCGGCTTCGGCAGTAGAAGAGGGCGATATCGTATTAGGTATTCACCTGTATTTGGCGGCCTATGAACGCGCATTGCGCGAAAATAGAATTCCTAGTGAAGCAGTGCTTGAGGGAATGACGAAAGCATGGGATTTGGCAATTCGTGCCAAGCAGCGCTCACTGGCGGAATATATCTTTGAAAAGCTTGAGGCGTTTTGGACTCCCGAGGAAATGGCGCGCCATGCCCAAGAATTGCAAGAACTTGCTTTTGACAAGCTGGAAGAATATGGGTTAGATCGCAGTCTTGTAGAAGATATGGCTGATATGGTTAGCCAAGATCTTATGGACGCTACCGACGATGTGCTGTACCGCTACGATGGTGATGTGGTTGATAATACGGCACTTCCCCTCAAACGCTCTGCGAAAAACGGTCAGCCTTCCTCGAAGGCTGAAAACGATAAACTGAATGAAGCTTCCAAAAAGGGCAGCATATCTTCTGGTGTCGAACAAAAAACCGCAAATCCAAGTTCGCAGAACAACCCCTCAGATGATCCTGCTTCGGTATCTAAGGAAAAAGATTTCGCCGCTCTCAATCCGGCAGCCCTAACTTCTTCGTCTTCTGAAGAACGTAATGGTGGTGTGCATAATGAAGATAATGCGGGAGTAGATAAGGGTGCACTTGAAATCGAATCAGCAGTTATTCCTTCTGATTCCCCCTTGGCTGCTGCCTTTGCTCAGCTGACAAATCTTGCTACAGGTGCTGCCTCTAAGGAGACCCAGGAAGCCCCTCAGCAGCAGTTTAACTACCGCAATCTTGTAGGGTTTGATAAAGCAATCGCCTCAATGGCAAAGCTTGGGGTAGGGCGTGCCAAGGATCCTGAATTTGCTCAATTCTTGGAGATGCTCAATTTCCGTCATGGGATGCCAGGAATGCCAGGGCTGGGAACTCTTATTTTCCGTAGTCCTGCACGTGAAGATGCAAATTGTTTCATGGTGGCAACGGTCGGAGAACTTGGCTTGCCTGCAGTAAGAATGCGTCTTGATCGCAACGCTATGGGTCAGGTTGTTTTATGCGTTATGGCTTCTCCGAATTTTAAAGCGCGTTTGTCGGGGGTTTCACGCAGCGGATTCGACTCTCCAACGGTAGTTGTGTTAGAGGATCTTGACCTCTGGGATTTACCGTTTTTTGACGGATCATTCGATGATGTGCAGTCGCTTTTAACCATTCAGCTTTCTCGCGGAGCGCGAGAGGCTCTTGCGCTTGTACAAGCTGCTCTCACGAGCCCTGAAGCGACGGTTCTTATCTCGGCTTCGGAGCCGAGTGAGATCGATCCATTTTTCTGGGATTTAATTGGTGATCATCGATTCGTGGACATAGATTTACCAGATGAAGACGAACGTCGAAAGATATGGCTTAGCGAACAGTCTCAGCATCCTTCCATGAGAGGCCTCAACAGGGGACAACTGGTTGATTTCTCTCGGGGTTTGTCTCGTTTCGAAATATATGCAATTTCGAATGAATCAGTAGAGGAAGCGTATCGCGAAAGCGTTGCACAAAATACTTTCTGTGCGGTTGAGACCGACAAGGTTTTGATGCGCTTATCTAATTTTCAGCCTTTGGAATCTGAAGAGTACAAGCGCATGGAAGATCTGGCGGTTGACCACTTCAGAAAAGAACTAGCAAATATTGACGATCTACTGGAGGAATAGCCGATGAGCATCACGCGCCGCTGTGACTACGCGTGCCGTATCATCCGTGCCGCTTATAAAAATGGTGAATCATTTGTTTCAATTGCCGAGGTGGCTGAAGCGGAACAGATTCCCTATTCGTTTGCTCGAAGCATTCAACATGAATTAGTTAAAGCGGGCCTTCTGCGCACTATTCGTGGTGTGCATGGAGGCCTTGTTCTTAATTGTGACCCTTCAATTGTTACGGTCTATGATGTTTTGAAGAGCGTCAGCGGTGATACCATGTCGGTCGCGGAGTGTACAAATTGCGATTACTCCTGCTGTCATAAAGGCTCCTGTGCTTTTAATGCGGTATGGCGTGCGGCAGATATGGTATTAAAAGATCTCTATTCTTCAATTTCGCTGAAAGACTTATTTGATCAGGGTGAAAACCATCCTGTTATTCAGGCAGCATTTGCGCTTGAATCAAAAAAATAAGGTGATCAATTGCCTAACACACATGAAGATCAGTTTATCGCTAAGGTATGGGAGGAAGGCGCGCGTCTTTATCGCGATCTACCTTGGCGAGGTATAGACGATCCTTATGCGGTGCTTGTCTCTGAAGTGATGCTTCAGCAAACGCAAGTGTCGCGTGTTGAGAAGTATTGGGATCGGTTTCTAAAATTATTTCCAACCCTTGATGCGCTTGCGAGTGCCGAAACGTCTCTTGTGTTAGAAGCTTGGCAGGGATTGGGATACAATCGCCGAGCTCTTGCCTTAAAGCGTTGTGCTGAGCAATGCGCCGAACAGTATAGGGGTGTTTTGCCTGACACCTATGATGAATTGCTCGTACTTCCCGGAATCGGTAAAGCTACTGCAGGGGGAGTGCTTGCATTTGCTTACCAAAAACCTGCGCTTTATTTAGAGACTAACGTTCGTACGGTATTTCTACATGAATTTTTTCCTCATGAAGAAGAGGTGTCAGACCGCCGCATAGAGCCTCTCGTAGAACAGACTTGCTCGAAAGAAGATCCTCGTGGATGGTATTATGCGCTGCTTGATTATGGTGCCTATTTAAAATCGGTACTGCCAAACCCTTCCCGACGTTCACGTCATCATGTTATTCAATCGAAATTCGAGGGGTCGCGCAGACAAAAGCGCGCAGAAATAGTGCGTTTGGTGCTTGCTCAGCGTGAAGTTTCGTTTTCTGAAGTGCTTCAAGCTCTTACGGAATTTGAAGTAAAACAAAAACGAGCTGAACCTGATGCTCAGCTCGTTCGTTCAATTCTTGACGACTTGGTAAAAGAGGGCTTTTTTAAGCAAGTCTCTTTCGACGAGAACCCTCGTTACTCGGCGGGATAAACACCTAAAACTTTTACTTCGCGCAACTTCAAACGCAGGCAATCGAGTGCGGTTTTTATGGCGGGATTTGCTGGAGTTCCTTCGAGATCGATAAAGAAGAGATAATCTCCAAGCCCTTGTTTGGTGGGGCGTGATTGAATCATGGTCAAGTTAACATTTGCGTAATTGAGCTCAGAGAGAATCATCAGAAGAGATCCTGGTTTATCTGCATTCAAAGAGAGTGCCAGCGATGTTTTCATATGGTCACCATGGAGTACTGGCTCGTGACCTTGACGAGCAATGAGCGCAAAACGAGTTTGATTTCCATAGTGATCTTCGATGTCGCGTTCCTGGATTTTCCCGTTAAATAATTCAGCTGCAAATTCTGAAGAAATGCCCGCAACTGTTTTGTCTTTTCCCGCAGCACGAGCGCCTTCTGCGGTGGAGGAGGCGGCGATACGGGCAAGCGTAGGAAAGCGATTGTTTAAATAACGACGACACTGGGCAAGGCCCTGGGGATGACTAACTACGGTCTTAATGTCTTCGATGTTTGCATCGGGATGTAGCACAAGACAATGATGGATGTCGAGTACCGCTGAGCCCATAATGGATACGCCACCTTTAAATGCGAGCGTGTCAAGTGTCGCGGTTACTACACCTTCGAGTGAGTTTTCGATAGGCATGACACCGAATTCAGCTTTTCCACGATCAACCGCTTCGTGAACTTCATTAAATGAAGGACATTCAATAAGTTCGATTTCCTCACAATTCATGCGCTTTGCAAAGAGACGGGCGGCTTCGTGAGAATAGGTTCCAACTGGTCCCAAATAAGCGATTGTGGTGGCTTGAGTCATAGTGATCCTTTCTTGTAAATTTTGAACATAATAACCCACCAACGAAAGACTCTGTGTTTCTTCCCTGTAAATGACAACAAACCAGGCTTTGAAACATCATTTCCTGTGATGGGACGAATTTTAAAAAATGACCATTTGCTAATGGTATAATTCAAAATAATGTTCAAACGTTGGATAATTCTCAAAAAAATAGGTAACAAAAACGAATTTTTGTACCAGCAAACGACTCATTTTCGCTTGGTCATAAGGGCAGATGATCAGATATGAAGGAAATGTGTGTTACTACCAATATTCTGGGTAACATTTTTGTGCCGCTGGCGGGAATAACCCGATATTCGCAAGTTAGTCACTCTTTTTTGAGAAGAAATCCATAACAATGTGTACAGAGGTTTTACAGGACAATACACCCTTAAGGAGGTGTGCACATGGTAACAGAGGCAATCAGTCCAGAGTTTTTAAGTAAGCTGGAGGCACGCGGTGTGTCTCGTCGTAGCTTCATGAAGCTCTGCGGCTCGCTCGCCGTTGCGGCAGGCTTGTCTGAGCTCGCTGCTCCTCGCGTTGCTCAGGCGATCGAGAACTCCGTTATCGGCGCAGAATCAGGTGCTTTGTATCCCGTAATTTGGATCGAAGGCGCTTCTTGCACCGGTTGTACGGAATCTTTCGCACAGGTTGACGCCCCTGATCCAGCAACCGTAGTGTTGGAAATGATTTCGTTAAACTACTGCGAAACCCTTTCTGCTGCTGCAGGTTGGTCAATGGAAGAGGCCAAGGCACAGACGATCGAGGCAGGAAATTACATCCTCATCTACGAAGGTGCGGTTTTGGAGGGCTGGAACGGTGAAGCGTTGCGCGTTGCCAATGAGCCCGGCACCGAACACCTTATCCATGCAGCAGAGAACGCAAACGCTGTTGTAGCTTTGGGCTCCTGCGCAGTAAATGGTGGTTGGATGGGTGCTAACCCCAATTCATCCGGAGCATTAGGTGTTCAGCAGTTCTTGCGTAAGTCGGGAATTGAGACTCCTGTTATTAATATTCCAGGTTGCCCAGCAAATCCTGAATGGCTCGAGGCTGTTTTGGTAGATGCAGTTCTTATTGGTCAGCTTCCTGAACTTAATGGCGAAAACAAACCTACCGTTATGTTCAATCAGACCATTCATGACAACTGCGAGCGTCGTGGTCATTTCGAGAATGGCGAATTTGTTTACGCTTTCGGTACTAAGGAAGAGGCGCTTAACTACTGCCTGTATCCAATGGGTTGCCGCGGTCCTCAGACCAAGGCTAATTGCGGTATCGTTCGCTGGAACCACCGTCGTTCTTGGTGTGTTGCTTCGGGCGGTCCTTGCATTGGTTGCTGCACCGCTAATCCAAACGATCCTGGTGAGAACTGGGTTGAAACCAACACGCCATTCCGTGCTCGTTTCCGTGACTTGCGCATTGGTGGCATGACCATTCAGCCTGAAGCTATTGCATGGACCTTGACTGGCGTAGTAGCTGCTGCTCTTGTAATCCATGGCTTCGGCATGAAGAAGACTGGCCGCACCAGCGGTGGCGCTGACTTCGAGAAGGTACGTGAATGGGACGCAAAGCATCCTGATCAGGCCATCGGTCAGTATGACGAAGATGTTCTGAAGGGAGGCAAGTAAACAATGACTCGTTCAGTTATCGACCCGATTACTCGTATTGAGGGCCATCTTCGTGTGGAGATGGAAGTAGAAAACGGCGTTGTTACTGACGCATGGATGTCTGGCGGTTGTTTCCGCGGCATGGAATTGGTAGTTCAGGATCGCACCCCTGAAGATGCTGCTCATATTGTTCAGCGTATTTGCGGTGTTTGCCCTGTTTCTCACGCTCATGCTTCTTCCATTGCAGCTGAAAAGGCTTACGGCATCGAGATTCCTAACAATGCTCGTATCATTCGTAATCTTATTGAGGGCGGTCAGTTCCTGCACAGCCACATTCTGTGGTTCTACACCTTGGCAGCACTTGACTACGTAAACCCACTCAATGGTTTAAATGCCAATATTGCTGATGCCTATGATTTGGCTCAGGCAGCAGGCACCTCAATGAACACCGACCTTCGCGCATTGGCTCAGCGTTTGACCACGTTTGCTGAAAATGGACAGATGTCTATCTTCTCTGGCAACTGGTGGAAGAACGGTGCTGCTGATACCGAATTTAATCTGCCTGCAGAGCTTGATCTTATCTGCACCGCTCACTACATCGAGGCTTTGACCATGCAGTCAAAGGCATCTGAGATCTGCGGTCTTCTGGGCGGCAAGATGCCTCACGTTATGACGCTGGTTCCTGGTGGTACTTCCTTTGTACCTACCGAAGAAAAGCTTGATGATCTGTGGTCACTTTGTCACGAACTTCGTGATTGGGTAGCTGCAACTATGATTCCTGACACCAAGGCAATTGCTCCTTACTACTTGCCAGCTCTTGAGTTTGGTAAAGGCTGCGGTCGCTATGTTGCTTGGGGTGTATTCGAGCGCCCATCCTTCGAGATGGCTGATCGTTATCTGCCCAGTGGTGTTATCGATGAAAACCTCAACCTCTCCGAGGTTAACGAGGATCTCATCAAGGAATATGTTGGTCACTCCTGGTATGTTGGTGATTCTGACCTCAATCCTCGCGAGGGCGTTACCGAGCCAGAATTCACTGAATACTACAAAGAGGGCACTTTGTTCGAGCAGAACGGTCATGAGTTTGGTGAAATCTCCGATCGTTATACCTGGTCTAAGGCACCAAGCTACGACGGAAAGTGCATGGAGGCAGGTCCATTCTCTCGTGTATTGGCTGCTTATCTGCGTGGCAACGAATTCATCAAGACTAACCTCGATCAGCTTTGCGCTGATTTGAATCTCACCATCCCTCAGTTGCAGTCTACGCTTGGTCGTGTAGCTGCTCGTCAGGTTGAGTCTCTCTACATCGCAAACCTTATGTGCGATTGGGTTGACGAACTTATCGAAGCAATTAAGGGTGGCGACAGCGAGTACTTCCGTTCACCTTCCACCATTACTGGTGACGGCACAGGCTTCTGGGAAGCTCCACGTGGTGCTCTCTATCACACTGAGCATGTTAACAACGGCAAGATCACTGGTTATCAGATCATTATTCCTACTACTTGGAACATTGCTCCTCGTAATGCTGAAGGAGTTCCTGGTCCTATTGAGCAGGCTGTTATTGGTAACCCTGTTGCTGACGTTGAGATGCCTATCAATGTTCTCCGTACGGTTCACAGTTTCGACCCATGCACCGCTTGTGCAGTTCACGTAACTGAGCCTTCAACCGGTAAGCATTTCGAAACGGTTACTAGCCCTTGGGGGGTGAAGTAAATGGCACATTTGGCTCACTACAAAGAAGCTCATCCAATGCCTATGCGTGTGACGCACTGGATTAACCTCATCTGCATGGCATGCTTGATCTTCTCCGGTTTTTTGATTCACTTCCCGTTCTGGGCAGCTCTCACGGGTGTAGCTCGCGGCGCGCATGTTTTCCTGGGTATTGTTCTTTTGGTTAACTGCATCGTGCGTATTGTGTTTGCATTCTTGCTTCAGACTGCTCCTACGGGTGGTACGCGCAACCTGGTTCGCGACTATAAAACCTGGCTTCCTCAGGCAGACAATCGTCACCAGTTGGGTTCTTGGATCAAGTACTACCTGTTCATCAAGAAGGATCATCCTTTAAGCGCAAAGCTTGGCGTTCCTCAAAAGATTTCCTACTTGGCAGTTGCTTTCTTGATTCTCATTATGGCTTACACCGGTTTCTGCCTTTGGGTTCCTACCGCATCTTGGACCTTCTTCGCAGCGGGCACCTCTTTGGTAGGCGGCATGATGTCTATGCGCATCATTCACTACTTCATGATGTTTGTGTTCATCATCTTCAGTATGTTGCACATCTATCTTGTATTCATCGAAGGTACCGCTCCTGCTAAGCTTATGCTTCTTGGTAAAGAGCATGGTGGTAAGGTTTACGATCCTAATCGTCACGTAATCGTTGGTGAGGATCACTCTGTAGATGCTCACTAAGTTTTATCTGGAATCTCTTGCGAGGTACTCTTGAAATAAGGGATTACATCTGGGAGACAGAAAGATAAAAGTGGCGGCGATCGCAAGAATTTAAGCCTAAACTTTAAAACTCCGACCCAGAAATCTGAGTCGGAGATTTTTTTGTAACTTAATCTGGGTTGGTATTTCATGCCTTAACGAGTAAGAAACGGGCTAATAGTTGAAAGGTAACTCAGGAGACAACCTGCACTAAAGAAAAGCGCTTCTTTACCTGCAGGCACTGCAGCTACGACAAGCCTGTTTTGCGGATGGTGCCTGAGCTATGCCTCCGAGTGCGGTTTCGCGAAGGGTAGAGGGGAGCGCGTGTCCAACCTCTAACATAACATGTGCCATCTCGTCGAAAGGAACAAGGCTTGTAATGCCCGATAAAGCTAGTTGTGCCGAAGAAAAGGCAGCTGCTATGCCGATTGCGTTACGGTTTTGGCAGGGTACTTCAACAAGTCCCCCTATTGGATCACATACAAGACCTAATAGATTTCCTAAAGTGATGGAAGCTGCATGGAAACATTGTTCTGGTGTTCCACCTATCATTTGAACCAGTGCTGCACTTGCCATAGCTGCTGCGCTACCTACTTCGGCTTGACATCCGCCTTCTGCTCCTGCCACGCAAGCGTTAGCTGAGAGGAGTTGGCCGATAGCTGCAGCACAGAAGAGCGCATTGTGAATTTCTTCGGTTTCAGTATGAAGGTGATCAGCCACAGCTAAAATTGCCCCAGGAACTACTCCTGCCGATCCTGCGGTGGGGGCAGCTACGATTACTCCCATTGAAGCACTACGTTCCAAAACTGCCATAGCACGTGCTACTGCATCGGTTTGTACGTTGCCTATAAGGCTTTGTGCATAGCGTTGCGCACTTGTTTCAATCTTTTGTGCTTCGCCGCCAATGAAACCGCCTAGAGACGATTGAGGATTTCGAAGTGGTTCACTTGTTTCCTTTCTCATTACTTCTAATACGTTTTGCATTGTTCGGAAAGTAGTTTCTTTATCCGAGAGACAATACTCACGTCGTTTCATAATCTCGCCAATGGTGAGCTTTTCTTTAGAACAGAGTTCAAGAAGATCTGCTGCCGAAGTAAACATATAGGGATTGAGGGAATTTAGAGGAGATAGGGCAGAACTTCCTGGAACCTCAATAAAGCTAGCATAGTCAACTAAATCAAGACTTTTTACCGATTTAATAAATGATGCTCCAGAGTAGTATTCATCTGTTTCAAATACGGAATAGGCTTGTCCTCCTGCTTCGGTACGATAGGTACTGCAAAATGCGATGTTTACCTGAGCATCTGCAAGAAGTGACGTGAGTGCTGCAAGCGCACCAGGAGCATCGCGATGTGCGACAAATAAGGTGCAATAGGCTCCCGATATATTGACCTCTACAGAATTAATGCGACAAATTCGAATCTTGCCTCCGCCGAGACTCTCACCCCGTACGGTAGCATGAATACCTGCAGTGTTAGTCATTTCGATATCGACGGTATTGGGGTGGAGAGAAGGGTTATCTCCTGCGACAAGAAACTCAAAATGCATAGAGTTCTTCTGTGCGATATCAAAAGCATTTCGAATGCGTTCATCGTCAGTTTGTAGGCCGAGCATGCCTGCTACTAAGGCGCAGTCGGTGCCGTGACCACGATATGTTTGGGCGAAGCTATTCCAAAGGGTAAATTTGACAGAAGCTATATTGCCTTCAAGAAGAGATGACGCTACCTGTGCTAAGCGGAGTGCCCCTGCAGTGTGTGAAGAAGAAGGTCCTACCATAATAGGGCCGAGAATTTCAAAAGCAGAGGTTGAAACTGAAGACAATGAATGAGACATAACGCAATCCTGTCATTGAATATAGGTATGACTATAAATAATTAATCGGTATGGGTAATCTTATCGGAATAAGGAAAGAGTGGTGTAGGGAATTAAGCGCATTACATGAGTAAAGTGTTAGCGAGCAAAGTGTTCATAGAGGCAAGAAATTTGGGTCATAGGCAGAAATTTTTATTTTGAGTGATCATTCCAAAGTATGAGGGGTATTTATAGGTGGGTATTGTGGGTAGATTTTTGTAGGTGGCTATTTTGATTGCCGTAGGTTGGATACTGCAAACCTGCAACTTCTGCCGTTTAAGAAGTTGGCATCATACTTAAAGTAAGCGCTTGTTACTATGATAGAAGAACATAATACGGCACTATATGATACCTGGTATTTCGTTTTGAATATACGAATTAAGTTCTGAGACAATAATCATTTACTGTACTTTTATAAACTTTTTTGAAAGGACTAATAGTGAGTTCTGAAGAAAATCACTATCAAGAAACACCCATTGAGGAAATTTCATTAGAAGGACTACCTCCTCTCAACCTGGGAGCTCTTTTTATGCCGCCTATTTGGGGGCCTGCGCATGGTATTTGGATCACCATTCTGTATTACCCTGCTTGGCTGCTAATAGACAATCTTTTCTATGGCGTTTATGAAAATCCCCAGCCTCTTACTATCACCCTTGCCGTAATTGCTGGGCTTATCCTTGCGGGAGTGACTATTGTTTTTGCTCGAGCATCTCAGGTGTATGCTCTTCGGCGCGATCTGTCTCGTGGCAAAACAAAAGAGCAATATCGAAAACGACAGGTGATATGGGCTATTACAATGGGAATTTTAGCTGCGGTTATGCTCGGTGCTGCAACGTACTATAACTTGGTAATTAGGCCAACAATCGGCGCATAAATGTAATGTCTCTTACACCCTTAAAGGAATTACTGAACTTAAAGGAATTGTTGAACTAGATAAGCCGGTTTATCGAAACAGCATCTGAATAACTCGATTGTTTTGTCTCATATGCTCAGAGAGTTTGAATTGCACTATTTGAAACTGATAGGAGAATGCTGATCATGCGTATCGCAGTCTTTTTTGTAGGAAATCGCTTAATGCTCGATGATGGAGTAGCTCCCGCGGTATATGACTACATGCAAGATACGTATATCTTTCCTGACAATATTGATCTTTTTGATGTGGGCTGCATGAGCATGGATATGATTTCAAAGGTAGACGACTATGATCTCATCATCACGGTAGATGCAGTGGATGACACAGGAACAGAGCCGGGTACGGTATTCCGATACGAACCATACGATGTGGCTCGTGCTGCAGGTGCCCGCACTTCGCTTCATGAGCTGCGACTTGCCGATCTTTTTGACGCTGCGGCGATGCTGGGGTTTGAAGCAAAAAGGTCTGTGTTTTGGAATGCAGGTGGAAAATCTTGAGCCAGCAGAATTCGTCGTCGGTCTTACTTCTCAAGTGGAACAGCGAGTACCTTTTTTAGCTGAGACTATCGTTGCAGAACTAGTGCGTAATGGATGCGAGATAACGCGAAAAGATGGAAAGCCACTTCAGCAAATTTCATAATTGAACAAATTCATTTCAACGAATGCGCAATAACAAATCCATTCCAACGAGGGCTCAATAACTAACTCATTTCAAAAACTCACTCTAGCGAGCTTGCGATAAGTGCGCATTGTTTAAGCCGATACAATAAGCATTATCGGTGTTTATTGATTTTGGAACACGAAAGCATTCTTAACGTAAACGTGCTGGGGCAATAGGGTGCTCATTCATATATTCAATAAAATGAATCATTCCTGGAGTCATGTTTTCTTCGCTCCGATGAATGAGATAGAGCTTATGAAAGTCCTCGGGAACCTCATCGATAGGGATACATACAATATCTTTGAACGCGCCAACTAAAAACGAATAGTCAACAAAAGCAATAGCGTTTTCGTCGGCAGACACCATCGAGCAAATAGTAATCTCTTCTTTAAATTGCTCTTCGATATCAAGGTTATAACCTTCTACGCAAGCAGCTATGTCGTCATGAGGAGGCCAACCTTTTGCGTAGGATTGAATATGATAGCCTTTTAGTTCAGTGAGAGAAATGCTTTTGCGCTGTGCAAGGGGATTGTCTTTATTGACCGCAACAACGAGCTGTTGAGACCAATAAGGCGTAAAGGTCAGTCCGTCTGGAGCATCTTTGAGTTTTGCGGCGAAAACAACATCGAGCTCTCCAGCGGCAAGATCGTTGAGGAGGCTTCCGCTAAAGCCTTGAATGATTTTCACGGAAAGGGTAGGGTCAGCTTCCGCGCGAAACGAACGAACTACTCGTGCCCAGTCTTCGCTTTGGATGGTAAAAGGAACACCAATGCAAAGGGTTTCGGTTCGGTCGTTCAGCATGGCATGAACCTTATCAGCTCCTGTTTCAATGTTTTTTAACGCAAGGGAAGCATAGCGGTAAAACTCTTTACCATAGGGGCTTAAAGTGAAGTTGCTGCCATTTTTGGTAAAAAGAGGGGCGCGGAGATCGTCTTCCAAGCGGGAAATAGCAAGCGACAAGGTTGAGCGGGCTATGCCTAAAGAACGTGCAGTATTTGCAAAGTGTTCCTGATCGGCAAGAGTGATAAAGTATTTTAAATGAGCTAGGTTCACAAGTTCTCCTTTGGAGCGTTAGGGCAGAGATCGGATAGGAAGCAGGCGCTGCATCGAGGTCTTCGTGCGATGCAAAATTCACGCCCAAAAGAACCCACTGATGATTAATCGGTTTCCAGTATTCTTTTGGGTAAAGCTTGAGTAGTGCTTGTTCGGTTTTTGCTGGAGTGTCCGCTGAGGGACCTGCAAATTTTAGTACATGGGCAATACGGAATACATGAGTGTCAACCGCAATACCCTCAACGATGCCAAAGGCTTCGTTCGAAAACGATATTGGCAGTTTTTCGTCCAACGCCTGGGAGGCGCTGGAGTTCTTCCATAGTACGAGGAACCTCTCCGCCAAAGTCGGACATTATCATCTGTGCAGCGGCGATACAATTTTTTGCCTTATTGCGATAAAAGCCAATGGAGTGAATAATATCCATGACATCCTCAACGTTGGCTTGCGCCATTGTTTCGGGAGTTCCATATTTTTCAAAGAGTAAAGGGGTTACTTTGTTGACGCCCGCATCGGTTGTTTGGGCGGATAAAAGAACTGCAATAGTAAGAGTAAAAGGACTGGTATAGTTAAGAGCGCATTCAGCTTGACCATAATAGTTGTTCATGCGATCTGCAACAGCGAGTGCACGTGCGCGTTTATCTGCGGTTTTTTCTCGTGCCATGACAGTTCCTTTGATGTTTGATTGGTTTTAGCATGCAATAGTATGCTGCAAAAGCAAAGATGATGCAGCTAATCAGTTATAAATAACCAATAATTTGCAAGGTTTGAAGAACAATACAAGGTTTAAAGTGCAAAAGAGCAACCTTGTTGGTTTGTTACGAGTGTTTGAAGGGTAAGGCAATAATGCTGATTGATCTTCTGTCTGCTACTCTGAAAAAATCCCATGCTGTTGATCAGGCGTGGCAAAAAATGGATAACCGCACGGATGCGGTTATTGGTGTGGCGTCGTCAGCTCGACCTTTTTTGGTGGCAGCCCGCTTTGTAGAAGATCCTCGAGCAACACTTGTTGTAACAGCAGGGGAAGACGCGGCGGATACTTTTGCGCGTACGGTTGGCGCGTTTGTGGGAGAAGAACGGGTACTTCGTTTTGCCGATTATGAAGGTAATCCGTTTTCGCTTGATGCACCCATGCAGCCTCGTTTGCATGGTTCGCGTCTCGAGGCGCTGTGGGCTCTTCAGAATAAGAAGCCTGTAATTGTGGTTGCCTCTGCACGAGCTCTTTTGCGAAAAATTGCAAGTCCGAAAAGTGATATAGCCCGTCCCCTTGTACTTAAGCAGGGAATTGATCTGTCAGAGCATGCGTTAGGGGCGGTATCCTGTTTTGAAGATCTCGCTGAAGCGCTGGTCGCAATGGGCTACGACAATGCGGGACAATTGGATGGTCCTGGGACTTTCTGTGTTCAGGGCGGTACTCTCGATATTTTTCCAGGGAATCTCTCTTATCCTATTCGTTGTGATTTCTTTGGCGATGAATTGGATGAAATACGTCGCTTTTTGCCTTCAACAGGACAGACTATTTCTTCTTTAGATGAGGTAGAAATATTCCCCGTGAGAGAATTTAGAAGCGATGCTTCTTCTATCAGGCGTGCTCAACGTCATCTTGCAAAGCGTGCGGCAACAAATAAAGAAATGCGAGAACTGCTGGAGCGCCTTGAAGATGATTCGAAGGAAATCCCCGATGTGCTTACTTCATATTTATTGGAAGAGGTAACAACGGTTGGATCTTATGTGCCTCAAGAAGCGCTTACTGTGCTGATTGAACCTCGTTCCCTTTTCGATGATGCCCAGCATGCACTTGATTCCTATGCGAAGATGGCGCAAGGGACTTCAATTCCTGTTCAAGATCTCTTTACGAGTGCAACGGAGCTTAATTTTGGGACTAATCCGCGTGCTACGTATGTTTCGATTATGCGAGTAGGTGTTCAACTTGATAGCGAATTAGTGGTCAAAAGAGTAGAGGTAGCAGGGGATCCTGAAAAGCTTTATGGGAGATTGCGCTCGCTTGCAGAAACAGGTTTTACGGTAGTTTTTTCAGTGCCGCATTTCAGGGCTCGTCAAGAAATTAAGCTTGCCTTGGTCGATCTTGGTATTCCTATCAATGAGGTACTTGATGTAGTGGGGGACGAAACGGCGAAATTGCGTCGTGGGCAAGTGAATATTGTTGACGTTGATATACCGCTGGGAATGATCTTCCCTGCTGCGAAGATGGCATTGGTGTCTTTGGCGGATACGCAGGGATCCATGGCGACGCGTAAGCGTTCCCGTGTTGACGTTACCGAAATCACCTTCCCTTACAAGCCGGGTGATTATGTCGTTCACGCTGCGCATGGTGTTGCCTTTTTCCGGGACATAGTAAGACAAGATGTGAGCGGATCTGAGCGTGATTACTTATTGCTTGAATATGCTGAAGGGGATAAGCTCTACGTTCCTGTCGAGCAGCTCGATCGCGTAACACGCTATGTGGGTCCAGAAGGGTCATCCCCTCGTCTGACGCGTTTGAACACTTCAGACTGGTCTCGTGCGCTTACCAAGGCGCGTAAAGCTACCAAAAAACTTGCCTTTGATTTAGTGGATGTATATACCCGACGTGCTGCAACGCAGGGTTATCGTTATGGTGAAGACACCCTTGCGCAACGCGAAATGGAGGAAAGCTTTCCTTATCAGGAAACTCCTGATCAGCTAGCTGCTATTGCCGATATTAAAGCAGATATGCAGTCTCCTCATCCCATGGACCGATTGGTGTGCGGTGATGTGGGCTTTGGCAAAACCGAAGTTGCTTTGCGTGCAGCCTTTAAGGCAACCCAAGATAACAAGCAGGTTATGGTGTTGTGTCCTACTACCATTTTGGCGCAACAGCATTATACGACTTTTTCAGAGCGGTTTGAGCCTTACAATGTTCGCGTAGAGGTGCTTTCTCGTTTTCGTACTCCTGCTCAGCAAAAAACCGCGCTTGAGGATTTTGCAAGTGGAAAAGTCGCTGTTTTGGTAGGCACGCATCGACTGTTATCGCGCGATGTGAACCCTCATGATTTGGGGCTTGTCATTATTGACGAAGAGCAGCGTTTTGGCGTTGGTCATAAAGAACAGCTAAAGAACATGCGTGAATCTATCGACGTATTAACCTTGTCGGCAACTCCTATTCCGCGAACTATGCAAATGGGCTTGTCGGGTGTACGCGATATGAGTCTTATCCTGACTCCTCCCGATGACCGAAGACCAGTAAAAGTTCATGTGGGTGAGTGGGATCCCGATTTAGTGAGCGACGCTATTCGTCGAGAACTTGAACGTAAGGGACAAGTTTATTATGTAAGTAACCGCGTACGTTCGATCGACGAAGCGGTTCAGCGTGTTCATGCGGCAGCAGGAGAAGCTCGTGTAGGGGTTGCTCATGGCAAAATGACTAAAGAACAACTTGAGCATGTGATGGAGGATTTTTCGGCAGGCGAACTTGACGTGTTGGTTGCGACCACCATTATCGAAAGCGGTATCGATAATCCTCATACTAATACGCTTATCATCGAGGACTCCCAAAGGCTTGGTTTGGCTCAGATGTATCAGCTGAAGGGGCGTGTAGGTAGATCCTCTACACAAGCATATGCTTACTTCTTGTTCCCCGATAATATAACGATGACTGAAGAGGCTATGGCTCGCTTAACTGCGCTTAACGAACATACTGAATTAGGGAGCGGAATGCGCGTTGCGATGCGTGATTTAGAGATACGCGGAGCAGGAAGTTTATTAGGCGCAGAGCAGAGCGGTAACATGTCAGCAGTCGGTTTTGATCTGTTTGCTCAGATGCTTGCAACGGCGGTTAATATGACGCGTGAAGGCAATACAAATAGCACCGAGTATCTACCTCCATCTCTGTCTGATATCGTTATCAACATTCCTGGTCATACCTATTTCCCAGAAGAGTATTTACCTGACGCAGATGAGCGCGTGCTCTATTATCGAAAAATTGCAAGTGCCGATACGTTGGAAGCAGTGGAAGATATCTACCAGGAATTAGTGCAAAAGCATCCTGGAATCCCACAGGCAGCTCTCAATCAAATAGAAAAGGCACGTTTAAAGGCATTTGCCAACGAGCATGGCATTCGTTTGATTTCGGTGACGGGTGGAAAGCTGATCGTGGAACCCATCTCCCTTTCTAAGGCACAAGCTTCTTCTCTTCGTCGCAAAGCTGGTCGTTACTTAGCTGATAAAAAGAAAATGACCGTTCCGTTGCGCGTGTTTGTTCCAAGGCAGGGAGAAGACAACCCTGATGATGCGGGAACTCTCAGCCAGGTATTTGCCTATATCCAAGGATTATTCGAAGAGCAGAAAAAGTAGGGGGCTACATTACCACGGGAGTCATTGACATATTGTAAAGCTCGACATAAGTTCCCTCGTCAAGCGTTACTTCGTCAGGGCTGCCTCCTTCAATGTAATAGGCTTCGTAAAGATAACTATCGGTTGAGAAAGAGAGATCGCTCATAACATAACAGGCACTGTAGTCATCTGCTTCTCCGAGCTGCAGCTGATAAGTTCCTGCGGGTATATCAACTCCTACGCGATACGTCCCGCTTTGATAAGGAGCGCTAAATGACTCACTGAATGAGTCGAGTGGTTGCATCGTTCCGTCATTAACAAGAACGAGCACCTCTCCTTCTCCGACTTCCATGAGATTGTGGCCATAGTAGTTATTAATATGAGCTACTTTATAAGAGCCGTTTTCACCTGTTGGTTCCAGAATAAAAAAGAATGACAACGCATTATCATCTCCGGTAAACCAATAACTTCCCGCAGGTATATCGCTCCCTATAAAGTAAACGCCGTCGGAGTACAGTCCTTCATCATTAGGCTGTTTGGTGTTGTTGGCAAAATAGGACGATTGGATATCGTTTAATTCGTCGGTCGTGAGAGGGGCATCGGGCGTACTTCCTGAAAGATCGAAGGCATTTCGGAAAAATTCATTATTCAGTGATGCTTCGGTATCGTTTTGTGTTTCAGGGGTATTTGGTTGGAGAGGAAGGTACTCTTGGCTTGAGTGATAGGTGACATTAGAGCTCATCAGGCTTGTGCATGCAGCACATCCTGCAACTCCCAGAAGAATAACGATGATAACGGCAATAATTGCCGCAATGAGACAACCACGATGTTTCTTGGAAGGAGTTTGAGGATAGTTAGCTTGCGTTGATGCAGATTGTGAAGCTTGAGGATAGGGTTGAGTGGGTTGCTGTCCATACGGTGGTTGCGAAAAGTTAGCGTTAGTTTGTCCGCCAATCCAAGATTGGGGCTGCGCAGTCTGAGGTTGCGTGGGTTGTGTAGGCTGCATTGGTTGTTCGGGTTGAACATGCGAGGTATTTCTGGTTGGGGTTTGTGGTGGATTTCCCCAATAGGAAGGATCAAGCTTCTTTGCCATGAGGGGTCCTTTCGCAATACTCATGAGCAGTTATCGCGAGGTATGCGCAGGCGTTGTATGAACAGTGAGATATGCAAACGCCACAGGCAATACAGCGCGTTGGATCAACTACAGGATAACCCTCTTCATTAATTCTTCGCGCACCTGTAGGACAAGCGTTAACACAGTCATGAGATTGTTGGCAAAGATTGTAGTCGGTAGTGGACGTATAGCGGCTTAAAGTAGATGCTTTTTCAGAGAGCTCACGAGCTGCTTTTACCATAAGGGTTTGTCTTGGCCATGCTTGTTTTTGGCGCAATGCGTCTGGGATGTTTTGTGATTGTAGTGCAGCTTTAATTCTTCCCTGTGCTCGAAAACGCTCTTGGCTTTCATGGAACGAATCGATGGTGCCTGCATTTCGCTGGCGATGTTTTCCCGTTGCGATGTCTTTGCCCTCATTGGCAAGTACTGCTAAGAGATCACGCCTACTTCCTTCGTCTATATTTGCATAAAGCGACAATACCGATTCGCGCTCGGGAATCGATGAGGCATACTGAATCGTTTTACCTGTCCAAGTTTGAGCGAGGTCAATGGCGTAGTTGAAAAGAAGGGGAGCCCTCTGGTCTGCTACGGAACAATCTTCACAATAGGAAGGATCGAGGTACCATGCGATTTTGAGGTTTTTAGCGAGTAGATAACTCCAAAACTCGGGAGGAACGCTGGCAAGGCAGGGAAGTATTATTACGTTGCTCCGAGGAGCAACTCCTTCGAAGAGATGCTCGTTGCAGGTAAAGTAGAGAGAGCCTTCTGAGCTCGCTTCACGTTCGCAGCGCGCCGCTAGGTCTTCAAGGGTGATGCGGCTCCAGGCAAAAGCATCGCAAACACCTGAGCAAATGCCGCAGCGAGTGCAGAGAGCTTCATCTATTTCAGGACCTTGATCGTTTAGGGTTATCGCTTCGTGAGGGCAGGCTGAGAGACATCGATTGCAACCAGAACCGCTCGGTGCGGTGCACCAAGAAGAAAGTGCCACGATCTCATCGCGATTATTGAATGTCGTTGATGCTTCGGATTCATTTTGGGTAGCAGATGCACCTTCTCCATGATTTAGGTCGATAGGAGAGGGTGCATCGTCTGATATTTCGTATGAATTAGTCACCAAAAACCTCAGATAAGGTGTAGTCGATGCGAGCAACAACATCACTACGTTTCATTAGCTCAATAGACTCAAACAAAGGTGGAGAAACCTGGGAGCCGGTAACTGCTACGCGGATGGGTTGAAAAATAAGCTTTGCTTTCAATCCTAGGGTATCCACTAATTCACGACAGGTATCTTGCAAAGGATCGCATTGCCATGGGATGGATTCGTCGGCTAAAATTGCGCGAACTTTGCGCAGAACCTCGTCGGCGCGGCATCCTTCTTTGAGTAGATTTTTCTGGACAGATTTTTCGTCGAGTTTAACCGTTGGTCCATCAAAAATAAAAGCAAGTTTTTCAGGTGCTTCGGTAAGTCGTTTCATGCGCTCGGCTACGAGAGGATAGAGCTTCTCGTACCATTCTTCATTTTCCTTGATTGCTTCTTTAGTGGTGAGGCCTGCTTCAATAAGGAAAGGACTTACGGCATCGACCCATGCTTTCGCACCCATTGCCTTGATGTATTCGCCGTTCATCCAATCAAGTTTTGTTTCGTCAAAAATCGCATCTTTGCGTGTGATGCGCTTGAGACTGAATTCCTTGCAAAGCACTTCGCGAGGGATGATAGTGGTTTCACCATCAAGAGACCAGCCAAGCAAAGCAAGGAAGTTAACAAGGGCATCAGGTAGGTATCCCATTGCTTGGTATTGCTCCACTGAAGTTGCATTACGACGTTTTGACAGCTTTCGACCGTCTGCGCCGAGGATCATAGAAAGATGGGCAAAGGTGGGAACCTCAAAACCTAATGCTTCATAGATAAGAATTTGACGAGGGGTGTTGGAGAGATGATCATCGCCACGAATAACGTGGGTGATTTGCATGTTTGCATCGTCGCATACTACGGCAAAATTATACGTAGGGGTGCCGTCGGTGCGCACCAAGATCATGTCATCCATTACCTCAATAGGAAATGACATGTCTCCATATACGGCATCGTGAAATTCGATTGGGCCGTGGTTTTCTGGAACCTTCAGACGCCAAACATGAGGCTCTCCTGCCTCAATGCGGCGCTGAGCTTCTTCTTTACTCAAATTGCGGCAGGTTCGATCGTAGCCTGAATAGCCACCCTCGCTTTTTTCTGCGGCAGCTCGTTTTTCATCAAGTTCTTCTTTGGTGCAAAAACAAGGGTAGACGGCATCGCGTTGTTTTAAGCGTTCAAGCGCTGAAGTGTAGGTGTCAAAGCGCTGGGTTTGAAGGTAAGGGCCAAAATCGCCCCCTACTTCAGGACCTTCATCCCAGGTGAGTCCAAGCCATTTCATGGCGCGTAAAATCACCTGCTTGTTTTCTTCAGTGGAACGCTCGGGGTCGGTATCTTCAATGCGAAGAATAAAAGAGCCGCCCATGGCTTTCGCGAAAGCCCAGTTATATATTGCGGTTCGGGCACCACCGATATGGAGCTCTCCCGTCGGGGATGGTGCAAAGCGCACACGGACGGGCTTTGACTGATCGCTCATAAAGTTGTCCTTTCATGTTTTGTAGCGCTTAGATAATAAACGATTACAGCTCTTTGTGCGCACTAGGATGGGTGGGCTTTTCAGGAGTTGGCGCTAAGGGAGCTTTAGGATATGCATGCTGTGCTAAGCGAGCAATCAGTGATGCGGAGTCTTTTACCCCTATAACGCTCGAATCAAGGGCGATATGATATGAATTGATATCAGTCCAGTGTGATCCTACATACTGTTCACAATGCTCTCTACGTTCTTTGTCTACGCGCTCTATCATGTCAGCAGCTTTCATATGGTTAACGTTTTCTCTTTTCATTACGCGACCGATGCGAGGTACGAGCGGTGCATGAATGAAAACGTTAAATACGTTGGGTCGATTTTGTAATACAGCACCCGCACAACGGCCCACGATAACGCAGCTTCCCTGATCGGCGATGCGTGTAATGGTTCGAGCTTGTGCGAGCCATAATTCATCAGTTTGGGTAGGCTCAATACCAAAACTTGCATAGCTTTGCATATAAAGGTTATAGAGAATGCCACGGCGTACTTCCTGCTCGTGGTTTTTTATGTAATTCGGGGTAAGTCCCGATTCTTTGGCGGTTAATTCTATGAGGGAACGATCGAATACGGGAATATTAAGAAGTTTACCTATAGCTTGGCCAATCTCACGACCACCTGATCCAAATTGACGCGAGATGGTAATAACCAAAGGGGTCTGTGCGGGGTCTTCTTCTTGATGAGTTGCGCCATCTTCGGATGATTTTGATGGAATCTCCTCTGGAGATGCCATAGTGGTAGCCGTAAGAGTGAGATGGCCTTTGATGGGGCAGAACTTTTCGAAGTGAGAGAAAAGACGGTTAAATAACCCCACAATGGCACCTACGGCTAAAGCAGAAATAATAGTGCCTTCACGAACACCATATAAGCCGCCCATTGTAACAAGGGAAGCAACGGTAGCAATGACAACATTGCTTGCATCAAAACCGATTTTGCATTTTGGGAAAGGCCATTTAGATACTTTAGCTACTGCAAGCACAATCCCTTCGCCAGGAAGCGTGAGAAAACTTGCTTTTACCTGCAAAAACACACCAAATGCCGTCATAAAACAGCCAACAATGCTAAAAAACAGTTGCGTGAGATAATTCGGCATAGGGACAAGTTCGAATACGGGGACAAACAGATCGATAAGAGCAGAAAAAACAAAAACGTAGGGGATTTGGAGGAGCTGTACGATCTTAAAATCGCGTCTTAATAAAAGTATCTGAATGATCACGAACAATACATTCATGACAAAGGTCCAGCCCCCGATGGTAAGGGGAGTGAAAAAGGAGAGCGTGGTAGGAACGCATGAAATAGGCGATGTTCCTAGTCCTGTTGCTCGTGTGAGGCCAACCGATGCAGCAACAAAAGCCAAACCGAAAACCATAATTATTATACGGATGACAATATTGGGAATTGTTCGGTCGAAAAAAGCGTGCCAACGATCGGTAAAGTTCACAAGCGTCCTTTCTTTTTTGTGAAAAACGGCATTCGTTTGCCCTGTTGTAAACGCAGTATGAGCTACGCCAACAATTGTGGCAGGGCAGGTTGTGTCTGTTGCTCGTGCAGCAGACGATTACGTTTTACATAAAAGGGATGGTGCTATTATACGCTTCGATATCTTCTTGTTTGAATAATCTTTAACCGAAAAGCTAAAGATAGATACCACTTGTGAAGTGGTTTTGCGTCTGAAGAGTCGTTAGATGCAGAGAGTATAATGAGCTGGAAGATCAGTAAGAATACTTTTTAGAAACAGAAAAGAGAAGGAATACTATGAAGTATCAAGAGCTTCAAGATGAAATTAAAGCCGCTATGAAGGCAAGAGACAAGAATCGCCTTTCGATCCTTCGCCAAGTTCATGGAGAGATTAAAAATATCGAAGTAAATGAACGTCGAGAAATTACCGACGCAGATGTGGATGCAATGCTTAAGCGTACTATCAAACAAACAAAAGAGACGCTTGACGGTTCAATAAAGGCAGGAAACGATCAAGAGCGCACCGATCGTTTGACTGAGCAGGTGGAAATACTGGAGAGCTATTTGCCAAAGCAGGTTTCAGGCGAAGAGCTTATTGCTTTGATTGAAGAGGTGCTTGCCGAGACGGGTGCTGCTACCAAAAAGGAAATTGGGCAAGGTAATGGGAACACTTACCCAAAAGACGGGTGGTAACTTTGACAAAGCGCAAGCTGCAAAGGAATTGCAGTCGCGTTTGGCGTAATAATGTCATTTCCACTGGAGTCACCTTGATGATGGTTCCAGTGGAGGCACCGCTTCGGTGGAGGCACTGCTCCAGTGGAGACACTGCTCCAGTGGAGGTTCTCCGTACTGATTAACGGGCAAGTATTTTTCCTACAATGCCGGTCAAAAGGGCAAGAACAATGCTTGACAGGATCCAAAGTCCCGCCATTGCCGCCCAAAATGCTTCTGGGAAAAGGGTAATAAGAAGCGAATCGGCATCAAAGATCCAATTACCTTGTGCAAACAAAAGCGTGTGCATCCAGGTAAATATGCCATTAAAATCTATCGCCGCCCAGATTCCTAGAGCTATCAATACTGCAATTACTAAAGAAGACGCTGCAATAAGCGTAGCGCCAAGACGTTTTCTGCCTGCGAGGATGCCTAGCGCGATAAGCCCTGCAACTCCAAAAGCTCCCACCACTCCTACTGAAATGCGTCCTGTTGTGAAGATAGGAGTGCAATCTTGTAAGTGAGACAAGGCGTTTCGCGGCAACGAATATTCTTCCTCGAGCTGTGTAAGATTGGTTGATTCAAGCAACGAGGTATCTATCGTATTGTCCTGCGTCGATCCTGCTTCAAAAAGGGCCGCGATCTGTGGTTGATTTTCCTGAAGAGCGGTAAAGATGGTGTTATAAAGGTCTTCTGAAGAGGTACCCTCGATTGAAAAGGAACGTACCGCTTCAGCAATTTGCGCCATATCTTCTTCGGGATACGTGGCATGCTCCCAGCCGGAAAAGGTACCTCCGATAAGTGAAGTGGCCTGCGAGGTAGTGCAAACCATGAATCCAAGACCAAACAAACTGTAGGCAAGAGCAATGCTGGTAACAATGCTTAATGCTATAATGATTAATTTACGGGAAAGGCTGATCATTCGTTAACCTCGTACGTGAAGGGTTGCGGCAGTCATGCCTTGATGTTCTTTGCTGATCGTTGGGAGTGGACCTAAGCGAGAAAATATTCCTTGGAATTCACCGTTGTAGAGATAGAGCCCATTAAGGTTGTTGTACCATTTGCCCTGAAGATCTATTTCATCATCATTGAGTTCTTCTATATGAGTGTCGGGAGCAAGCGTATGGGTTTTAAAGGGCGTTATATATGTTTGCGCAATAAAGGGCGCGCCTGACGCTTCGTTTGCAAAGCGCTGTATTAGCTCTTCCCATTCGGATTGACTATAGGAAAGACCAGCATATACATCACGTGCACCATAATTGTCGGTCGGTTTAATTATCCAAGCATCTTTATTGCTGCGGATTTCTTCGAGATCTATGTCCTGGTCGTTTAAGAATACCGTGCGAGGAACATGACGCTCGATAAAAACGTTTTCTTCCTCAGTTAAAAAGGCTTTTGTTTCGGGATGGTAGAGAGCTTCAAAGATTTGCTTATCGTGAACAATGTGTCCTGCAAAGCTGCCAATTAATGCAACAGCCTCATGGCGAAGAGCCTCGATAAGATCTTGCGATTCATCCCAGAAATCTAATACGTCATTGGTGACGCAGCGGCGCCAAATGGCATTGATTTGTTTGCCTTCTTTGTCGAGAAGGACTGAGCCGTCAAACCGTAAATCGCGCACATCGCAAACTACGCAGTCAAATCCCTGCTGCATAAAGTATTCAGCGAATACCTTAAATTCATCTACAACTCCACATTCCAGATAATCGCAGATAGCGAAACGTGCTTGAGGGGTATAGTGATTTGAGCGTTTGAAAATATCAATAAATTTCAGCACCCAGGATTCAAAGAGCTCACATGGTTCAACTTGGTGAATTTGAGAAAAGCGTTTAAAAGTCTCGGTGGAAGTGATGCTGTTGGTTATTTCGCGATTTTCGTTCATTCCCGCAGAGCCGTCCCCGTTAAATTCGCAAAATCCACAGCTCAAATCGTCTTCATTTAAAAACACATCAATGCGTGCAAAAGGGAGCGTATCTTCATAGCCGCGAGGAAGAAGAATAAGTTCTTCTAGGCGTTTATCGTACGAGAAAATAGTGCGGTAAGACGGATGAGTAAGGTAGTGTTCGATTACCTTACATAAGATTGCGTGAGTTGTTTCTGCAATACATTTAAAAGTAGTCCAGCTTTCGTCATTGAAAAGGCGAGGGATAAAGGAGCTTGCCACGACTTTATGATGGACGATTGCGGTGGATTTTTGCATATAGGAATAGGCAGCGCGTCTGCCTTGGATGTCTCCGTCAAGTGATCTCGCAATGGCGAAATATTCTTCAGTAAGTTCAGCATTGCTTTTCATTACGTATCCTCCCGTTTGTTGGTAGGTAATGTGGGGCAAGTGTACCACGCAAGCAAGCGAAAGGATAAAAGGGGCTCTAAGTCTTTACAAACTCACAAAGAGAAAAACACCCAAGACAAGATGCGGTTTAAGTGATTAGGAGTAGTCGAGAGGAAGTACGTGTTGTTCCATGAGACCAGTAAGTCCTTCGGCAACATTGATACTTACTAATTCAATTACCTCATCGAGAGTCAATTCGGTTTCTCCTGAAAGCCATAAAGCATAGGCATGAAAAATGCCGCCTAAATAAAATTCAAGAACTAAATTGATATAGCGTTTTGCTTCGGTTGATAGATTTTGATTTGATTGATAGATGCGCTCGCGTGCAATTGAAGTGCCATACTGCATGAATTTGTGCATAGGAATATGCTTAAGCACGTTTGCACGTTGTTGTTTTGAGAGCGGCAGGGTTGCCTGCAGGGCATAGAGATATTTTTTAGCAAAGTGAGAAGGATCGTTGAGCAAATCGTTGAGTGATAATCCTTCGAGTCCCTTTGAAGTGTGCTGACGGATAACATCTTCAAAAAGGCTATCAATAGACGAATAGTGAGTATAGAAAGTTTTGCGATCGATATCAGCGCGTTTTGCTAGCGCGGTAATGGTGATCTTGGTGTATTCGTGTTCGGTGAGTAAATCTATGAAGGCAATATGAATGGCGCGACGGGTACGTACGATGTGTCGATCAATATGTTTTGTCGAGTTATTTACAGTCATGATACTTTTACCTCAATATCTTTCTTTTTGTATCATAAACCCCAAGGAAACACCCCTTTGACCCGTGATTATAGATTTTCAAGAATCTATAATCAACAGCTGTGGAATATCTTTCTATAACGATTAGGTTGAGGGGGAACCATGAAAGCATCCGATCGTATTAAACGTGGCGCGTTAGAGAAAACATTCAACTATTTCCTTAAAGATCCTGAGCATAATATCGTCAAGATAATGGATTTGTTGGAAAAAGTAACACCCGACAATCTATTTGCTAACCAACGGAAATCTTTTCGTAATGCAATTGACAATCAAGACAATTGGCACCAACTCATTATGAGGGTGCTAAATGACACCAATCCGAAGGTGCGAGACACCCTTATAAAAAACCTTTGTGATTGATGGCAATTTAATGGCTTGGCCAAAGCAAGAAGAGAACCGCGACAAGTATGAATGCAACATTCCGTGGGCTATTCTACTCGATCCGACAAGTGCCTGTAATCTTCATTGCGAGGGCTGTTGGGCAGCGGAGTATGGTCATAACCAAAATCTCTCGTTAGAGGAGATAGGTTCTATTATTAACCAGGGAAAAGAATTAGGAACCCATGTCTATAATTTATACGGGAGGAGAGCCGCTCGTACGCAAAAAGGATCTTATTGCCCTTTGCGAAATGCACCCAGATTGTGCGTTTTTAGCATTCACTAACGGGACGTTAGTTGATGAAGATTTTTGTCAAGAAATGATCCGAGTTAAGAATTTTGTTCCAGCGATTAGTGTTGAAGGTTTTGAAGCAGCAACTGATGCGCGTCGTGGTGAAGGAACTTATCAGAAAGTCAACAAAGCAATGGAATTGTTGCACAAAAATGGTCTACCTTTTGGGGTTTCTTGTTGCTTTACTTCTGCTAATGCTGATTCCATTGCCTCAGAGGAGTTTTTTGATTGGCTTGTTGAAAAGGGAGCTCTGTTTGCTTGGATATTTACCTATATGCCCGTAGGGGTAAATTCTCCTGCATCACTTATTCCAAATCCTGATCAGCGTGAGTATTTGTATCATTTTGTTCGAAAAATGCGTTCAGAAAAGCCTTTGTTTACGCTTGATTTTCAAAATGATGGCGAATTCGTGGGAGGGTGTATAGCGGGTGGACGCCGTTACTTGCATATAAATTCTGCAGGAGACGTAGATCCTTGCGTCTTTGTGCATTACTCCAATGCGAATATTCGAGAAGTATCCCTGCTTGATGCTTTGCGTTCTCCGATTTTTATGGAATATTATCGTGAACAGCCCTTTAATGATAATCTTCTTCGTCCTTGTCCTTTGTTGGAAAACAGTGGGAAGCTAACTGAAATGGTCGATCGTTCAGGCGCTCATTCTTCTGATTTGGAATCTCAAGAAACTGCCGAGGAACTTTGCGGAAAGACAAAGCAGGCATCTCTTGATTGGACTCCTTATGCTCAGCGTTTGTGGAATAACCCTCATGACCCGATGTATCACAAGCGTCATGAAACCGATGATCAGGGTATGGCAGAAACCGATATGAACAAATTCAAGCGAATAGGAAGAGTACGTACTCATGGAGAAGAATGAGAACAGGTAGCGATAAGGACAAGGCGGCTTAATGAAAACTCACCCTGCTAGAAACTCACCCTACTACTTTGCGTGTAAGTTATACACCTTCGGCATGAAGGGTACTTATGTCAAAAGGGAGTGGATGGTAGTATGTCGGGTGAGACAATAACCAAGCGACGAAAAAAGTATTCGGCTACATGTTTTATGGGTAAGTTTGTGCTGAGAATCTGCAGGCTTATCTTAAGTAGCCTTCAAAATAAAAGGCATCGCTTGTTTTGAAAGGAATACGTATGTCAGAACAATCGCGTTCTTATTTGTTTACCAGTGAATCGGTAACTGAAGGTCATCCTGATAAGGTCTGTGATCAGATTTCTGATGCTATTTTGGATGCCCTTTTAGAAAAGGAAATTCAGCTCGCTGAAGAAGGTTACGTTGCCCCAGATGGAAGCCCTGCTAATCCAGAACTCTTTCGTTGTGCCTGCGAAACATTAGCGACAACAGGCATGATTTTTGTTACGGGAGAAATTCGTACTCAGGCGTATGTGGATACGATCGAAATTGTCCGCGGGGTCTTAAAGGATATTGGCTATGATCGCGCTAAGTATGGATTTGACTGCGCAACCTGTGGTGTCTTGAACGCTATTCATGATCAATCTCCTGATATTGCGCAAGGGGTTGACACTTCATTTGAATCGCAGAGTGGACAAGCGCTCGATCCGTATGATCAGGTAGGTGCTGGTGATCAGGGTATGGTGTTTGGTTATGCGTGCGATGACACTAAAACCCTTATGCCGATGCCAATCTATTTAGCTCATCGCCTTTCAGAGCGTTTGGCAAAGGTTCGTAAAGATGAAACCATGCCGTATCTGCGCCCCGATGGTAAAACCCAGGTGAGTGTGCGCTATGTGGATGGTGTGCCTACGCAGGTGGAAAAAGTGGTTGTATCCACTCAGCATTCCGAAGAAGTGGATCCAGAATTTTTGCGTTCTGAATTGCTGAATCATGTCATTAATCCAGTTTTCGAAGAAGAGCAAGTTACGGTTTCTGATGACGTTAAGATATTTGTAAATCCAACGGGTCGTTTTGTAATTGGTGGCCCAATGGGAGATGCGGGGTTAACCGGAAGAAAGATCATTGTTGATACGTATGGTGGCATGGGGCGTCATGGCGGAGGAGCATTCTCTGGCAAGGATTGCACCAAGGTTGACCGTTCTGCTGCCTATGCTGCTCGATGGGTGGCTAAAAATATAGTAGCTGCAGGGCTTGCTCGTCGCTGTGAGGTTCAAATTGCCTACGCAATTGGCATGGCGCGTCCTGTGTCATTGATGGTGGAAACATTTGGTACTGGAATCTATCCTGAAGACATGATTGCCCAAGCGGTTGAAAAAGTGTTCGATTTACGTCCTGGTGCTATTATCGACGCTCTTGATCTTCGTCGCCCTATCTATCGTAAGACGGCGGCGTATGGTCATTTTGGTCGCGAGTTACCAGAATTCACCTGGGAAAAACGGGACAAAGTTGAAGCTCTGAAAGAGGCAATAGCTCAGCTGAAATAAGGCTTTGGGCCTTTAAAAATAGCGAACAGCACTTGTACGTAAAGGTGGAATGAATTGGGAGCAGGGGGATATCATTGAAACTTGTATCGGTAGTTTTAGATATTCCTACGCAAGCTCTCGATTCCACCTTCACGTATGTGGCGATCGAAAATGAAAATGATCGCATTCGCTTTTCGAAACTGGTAGCGCAAGATTTAGCGCAGAATCAAAAAAAAGCCGAAGGACGAATTGATCCAAAGCGGCATCAAGGCAATACTCAGCAGCAACCAACTCAAATTTCTCTTGATGATTTATTTGGTTCTCAGTCATCAAAGGCATTGCTTGATGGCTCGCCCGATGACGGTTCTCCTAACAACGACTTGTGTGATGACGGTTCGCCTGACTCTTTATCGAGAGAGAATTCAGCTCTTAAAAACTCTCTCGATTCAGAGAGGGGAATCTCTGTTTTGGATACAGCGGGCCTAGAGGTGGGGTGCGCGGTTCTTGTTCCTTTTGGTCATCGCAGCGCAGTAGGTTTTGTGGTGGGCATTGTCCCCTTTGCGCCTGGTGACTCTTTTCCTGAAGATATAAAGCCTACTCAGTTAAAAGAAATCAAAAAGGTTTTAAGCAAACCCTATTTCACTGAAATCGGAGCACGCTGCGCTGCATTTATGGCTGAACGGTATATCGCACCTTTTTCATCGAGCATTCGTCTGTTTATGCCCCCAGGCGGCATTCCTCGGGTTGAGTACCTTGAAGGCACCTGGCAGCTAACAAAACCTCTAATTCATGAAGTGGATGAACGATGGGTAATCCGTCTTGATGCGGCAGATTCGTTTATCCCTCGTAAAGGTGCAGTAAAACAGCAGCGGGTTCTTGAGGCGCTTCGCCAGGGTGATTTGCGTGTAAGTGAACTTACGGCAGAATATGGATCCCTTTCATCCACCTTTTCTTCTTTGGAGAAAAAAGGGGTGATACGTATTGAACAACGGAGACGTTTGCGCTCACCCGAGGATCAGAGTGAGGTATTTTCTGCTCGAACAAAAGTCAAACCCCTTCTTATTCAAGATCAGCAACACGCTCTTTCTGTTATTGAAAACGCCGTGGCAGCTCAGGCAGGTGAAGTGGTTCTCATTGACGGAGTTACGGGCTCGGGAAAAACCGAAGTGTATCTTTGCGCTATTGAACAGGCTCTAGCACAGGGGAAGGGTGCCATTGTGCTGGTGCCAGAGATTTCGCTTACTCCGCAAACGGTTGCACGATTCCGAGGGCGCTTTGGTGACATGGTTGCGGTATTGCATTCGCGTATGTCTCAGGGGGAACGCTACGATCAGTGGGATGCAATTCGAAATGGCGTTTCTCGCGTGGTAGTGGGAGCGCGCAGTGCCTTATTTGCTCCATTGAAACAGGTAGGGATTATTGTTATTGACGAAGAGCACGAGTCAAGTTACAAGCAGGATCAGGCTCCTCGTTATGTAACGCGTGATGTCGCTCAGTGGCTCGCACGTGAACATGGCGCTGTTTTGGTGTTGGGGTCTGCGACTCCTTCACTTGAAGCTTTGGAGCGCTGTGCGTGTGATCCTACTTGGCATAAGGTGGAGATGCCAAATCGAGCAAATGGAAAACCGCTTCCTTCTATACAGGTAGTTGATATGGCTCGGGAATTTGGTGGCGGTAACAGATCCATGTTTTCTCGGGCACTTCAAAATGCTTTGTTTGAAGTGATTGAAAAAGAAGAAAAAGCTGTTTTGATGTTAAACCAGCGTGGTTTTGCACAATTTCTGCTTTGTCGAGATTGCGGATTTGTTCCTTCATGCGTGTCGTGCTCAACTTCATTGACCTATCACGAGCGGGAAGGGAAATTAGTTTGTCATCATTGTGGGTTTGAACAGCGTGTCCCTCTTACCTGCCCTAAATGCGGCAGTCCTTATTTGAAGCGTTTTGGGGCGGGAACGCAGCGTGTAGAGGCTGAATTGCGTTCGTTGCTTTCGGAGTACTCTTGCGACATAATTCGTATGGATGCAGATACCACGTCGAGAAAAGGCGACCATCAGCGACTTTTGGAGCAGTTTGCAAAACCGGGCGCTGCAGTTCTTTTGGGTACCCAGATGATTGCAAAAGGACTCGATTTCGATGAGGTAACGCTTGTTGGAGTGATCAATGCTGATACTATGCTTAAGCTCCCTGATTTTCGCAGCGCTGAGCGCACTTTTGATCTGATAGAGCAGGTTGCCGGTCGTGCTGGTAGGGCAGAAAAATCCGGTATGGTCATTGTTCAAACATACAGTGCTCAAGATCCTGCTATTAGAGCTGCGGCGCGTTATGATCGACAGCTCTTTTTGGATAGAGAGTTAGAGTTGCGCAAGGGGCTCGGATATCCACCGTTTGTTCGTTTGGCAAACGTATTGGTATGGGGTAAGGACGAGGATCGCGTAAAGCAGGTAGCTCATACGATCTATGCCGATCTCGCAAAGATTATTCCCCGTGATACGAGGCTTAATGCGGCTTATGCCGTCGAAGACATACAAAAGGGAGCACTTGATTCTTCTGGTGGAACAGCGGACTTTAACGGAATGCCAAGGGCTCAAGACCAAGAACAATGGTTACTGCTTCCGCCTACTCCTTGTGTGCTTGAACGACTAAAGGGCTCGTGGCGCTACCATCTGGTAATAAAGGCTCCCTCCGAAAGTAGTATCGCGGAGTATGTAGGCTCCTATTTTCGTCAAAGAAAGCCCGATCAGGGGGTACGTGTGTCAATTGATATTGATCCAATAAATCTTTTATAACTTTTGTTATTTAGAGGTATAATGATTCGATGTTTCTCTAGCGAAGTTTTCGCTAAGTAAGAATGATTCGTGGGAAGGAAATAACGTGGCAAAGGCTTCCTCTCAAGGCTCAGTATCCAAGCCAACCGAAACGAAGGAAGAAACGGAAAGCAAGACAAAGAAAAACTCCTGCTGAAAAAAGCTACTGCAAAGAAGACCACGGCGTCATCTTCTACGAAAAAAGCTCCCGCAAAAAAGACTACAGCAAAGAAAGAAACCGCAAAAGCTAAAAGTGCGGCATCTTCTAAGAAAAAGGCGGAAGAAGCTAAGGCTGCTGATTTGGCAGATATGGAAGATGAAGAAACCGAAGACATTCTGGAATCCAACACAGAACCTTCATTGCATGAGGTGCACGATGATTCCGATGTTAAGGAAAGCGATTTAACTGACGAAAGTCTTCTTGAAGGTATTCCGGAAGAAGAGCTTAAGGCTACTGTTGAAATTGCGCCTCCAAAGGTAAATAGCAAATCAAAATCTAAGCGCTCTCGCAGCCGTAAACAGGCAGGCGATTCGTCGGTCGCTCTTTTGACAGGCGATCCTGTTCGTATGTATTTGAAAGAAATTGGCAAGGTTTCTCTTCTTACTGCTGCTGAAGAAATTGACCTCGCAATGAAGATCGAGGCCGGTGTTGCAGCGACCGAAGAGCTGGAAAAGGCAGAAGAAGAGGGTATAGAACTTGAGCGTCGCGAGCGCCGTCGCCTTTCTCGTGTGGAACAGGTGGGTCTTGACGCAAAGCAGCAGCTTATTGAGGCAAACTTGCGTTTGGTAGTTTCTATTGCAAAGCGCTACGTTGGTCGTGGCATGTTGTTCTTGGACCTTATCCAGGAAGGCAATTTGGGCCTTATCCGTGCTGTTGAGAAGTTTGACTATACCAAGGGCTTTAAGTTTTCTACCTATGCTACTTGGTGGATTCGTCAGGCAATTACCCGTGCTATTGCTGATCAGGCTCGTACCATTCGTATTCCTGTACATATGGTTGAGACTATCAATAAATTGGTGCGTATTCAGCGTCAACTTTTGCAGTCGCTTGGTCGTGAACCTACTCCAGAAGAAATTGCTGAGGAGATGGGCTTAACGCCAGAGCGCGTGCGTGAAATTCAGAAAATTTCACAGGAACCCGTTTCGCTTGAAACTCCTATCGGCGAAGAAGAGGATTCTCAGCTGGGTGACTTTATCGAGGACGATGCTGCAATTGTGCCTCCTGATGCTGCAAGCTTTAGTATGTTGCAAGAGCAACTCGCTAAAACACTTGAAGGTTTAGCTGAGCGTGAACGTAAAGTTATTTCTTTGCGTTTCGGATTGGAAGATGGTCATCCTCGTACGCTTGAAGAAGTGGGTCGTGAATTTGGCGTAACACGTGAACGTATCCGCCAGATTGAATCTAAGACGCTCGCGAAGCTTCGTCATCCTTCTCGCTCTCAGAAGTTGAAGGACTATCTGGAGGACTAAAATCTAAAATTAATACAACTAGACTGCATCAGATAGCTTCTTGTTTGTGCTTTTGCCTGCTTTTTGCTTAGCGTGTAGCTCGTAGTTGTAATTTATAGTTTGCTATTCGGTATTTTGGTGTGTACTTCGCGCTTGCTGCTTGGTCGGGCAGCAAGCGTTTTAACTGATGCCACCCGTGGCATGCGTTTTCTACTTTTTCTACTTTATTGCGCAGTGCAAAATCACTATCGAGCGCCCCTGATTTGAGGTTTTCCTCGGAAAGCAGGGGCGTTCACTCCTATAAGCTTGTTTTGTCTGCCTGCAAGCAAGTCCTTGCATAGAGAAGGCTATTATCCCATAACCCTGTAGAGATGACTTTCGTTTGTTGAGCTTTTGCCAGTTGCTTGTAGTGGTGTCGGGATGTTTCGGTCATTGAGTTTTTGCTTATGGACGGGATTTCTGGTCTTCTGGCCAGAGCCACCTTTTTTCGACCCGATTGCGGTTGTTGAGTTAGTGCGGAAAGTTTGCCATAGATAAAACCCCTTGTACGATTGTGCGCTTTGCCTAGTGTAGGTGGATATTTTGAGTGTGATAGGCTTGAGGGAAAATTAAGAACAGCAATTTCGAAGCCCTATATTATTTTGTATCGATATAACGATACAACTCTTACGGTTTATCGTATTATTCATGAGCGGTTTAATATCGATGAATAAACACTAATAGATTTGGATGAGAATCAAGATGAATAACACCCGTGGTGCAGGTAGGACCGATATCCGAGTTGTACGTAACTCTGAATCGAAAACGGAAACGATGTCAGAAACTCCAATTGAATACTTTGCTACCTGTCCAAAGGGGTTCGAGCAACTTTTAGCCGAAGAGCTTAAAAGGCTTCGTGCAAAACGTGTACGTCCTCTAAAGAGCGGCGTGGCATTTTTTGGCACTCAGAGGGATGGATATCGAGTTTGCTTGTGGTCGCGTATTGCCTCACGTGTGCTACGTGTAATTGGCCGTGTAGATGCGCATGATGCCGAGACATTCTATCAGGGCGTAAAGGCGCTTCCGTGGGAAAAATTCGTTGGTCTTCATTCCACTATTGCGGTCAGTGCACGTGGAGGAAATGAGGCGTTGCGTAATACGCAATTTGTGGGACTAAAAGCAAAAGACGCTCTGTGCGATCGATTGCGTGAGCTACGAGGAAATCGTCCCGATGTTGCCCCTCATCGTCCTGATGTACCTGTTTGGATTTCAATTCATAAAAAGAAAGCAACTATCTCGATAGACTATGCGGGTGAATCACTTCATCGCCGAGGCTATCGCATGGAAAGTGAAACAGTTGAAGCTCCGTTGAAGGAGGCTTTGGCTGCAGGCATGTTGGTATGGGGTGGTTGGGATCGTGCTGCGGCACCCGCTTTACGTCGCGCAGAAGCAAAGCGCCATCAGGCAAAAAAGGGCAGTATCAATAACGAGATTCGGATGGGTATTTCGGAATCTCATACTGAATCCCATACGGAATCCCATACTAAGAGCAAAGAGCCTGATTCCTCGAGCTTTGCAGGCCAGAGGGAGGAGAAAACCAAAGAAGTACCCCTCGATACGATCGCTCCTGCACCGATATTTGTGGATCCAACATGCGGAAGCGGTACTCTAGTTTTGGAGGCCGCCATGATGGCAACCGATCGTGCTCCAGGTCTCTCGCGTGATTATTGGGGCTTTGAGGGATGTGCTGATTTCGATTCGGAAGCTTTTGATGATCTTTTGGCGGATGCCGATGATCGCTTCGAGATGGGTCTTGAGCAAGCTCCCAAAATGGTAGGGGTAGACATTGACCCCCGTGCAATAACGATTGCTCAGGGCAATGCACAAAGACTGGGTTTATCGAAGTTGGTTACCTTCGTGTGTGATGACTGCGCCAATCTGGGACAGGTGTTAGAAGGGCTGAACATTTCTTCGCAAGATAGAGGATTCATCGCTTTGAATCCACCTTATGGCGTTCGTCTTTTAAATTCAGGAGAACTTGTTTCGTTTTATGATCATCTACAAAGAGGACTTAGTTTCTTTTCTCAATCATGGCAAATGGTGGTTATTACTCCTGATATCTCTTTTGATTCTTCCGTAGGATTTGATGCCGAACGATCCTTGCCAGCATTTAATGGAGCTTTGGAAGTAAGCTTGCAGGCGTATCAGTTGGGGAATAGCTTTAAAAGAACTATTTCAGTGATCGGTCTTAACGGTAATGAGCTTTTCGTTGAGGTTGCTTCCGATCATGCGGAGCAGTTTGCTTCTCGTCTTCGAAAAACGATAAAGGCACGCCGTAAGTGGGCAGACAAACACGACATACATGCTTACAGAGTATATGATGCTGATCTTCCTGATTATGCGGTAGCAGTTGAGGTATTTGAGGAAGCAAAGCAAGGATTGCCGTATGTGCTTGTTAGTGAATACCAGGCGCCTCGTGAAATTGATCCACAAAAAGCGGCGCGGCGATTCAAGGATGCTTGCGCGATCGCTCAAGCATTATTTGACGTGCCAGAAGACAGATTGTTTACCCGCGTAAGGAAGCAGGAGAAAGGTGGTTCTCAGTATCACCGCGAAATTCACAAGCGTCATCCTGTTTTAGTTGAAGAGAATACCCATCTGTTTGAAATTGATTTGTCGGGTTACCTGGATACTGGTTTGTTTTTGGATCACCGTATTACGCGTCAATTAGTTGGTGAGATGGCAAAGGGAAAGCGCTTCCTTAACCTGTTTGCCTATACTGGTACGGCAAGCGTATATGCTGCGGCGGGAGAAGCACTTCAGACCACTACGGTTGATATGAGTCAAACCTATTTGGACTGGGCACAGCGCAATATGAAGAATTCTGGTTTTGCAGATGCGACGCATCGTTTTGTACGTGCAGATGTTCTTCAGTGGGTAGAACAGCAGATAAAAGCAGCCGAGTCATTCGATGAGCTTCATGAGGAATTCCTTCATGAAGAGAAGCCTTCTCAAAGCGATAAGGCCTTACGTGAAAAGAATTCAAATAAAACGAAGTATCCTTCACAGTTTATGGGCTTATATGATTTGGTCTTTCTTGATCCGCCCACCTTTTCAAATTCGAAAACTATGGGTCAGCGTACGTGGGATATTCAACGTGATCATGCGGAGCTACTTGCGAAAGTGTCATGCTTGGTTGATGCAGGTGGTTCGATTATATTTTCGGGAAATCTGCGCTCATTCAAGCTCGATGAGGAAGCGGTTTCTGCCTTGGGTCTACAGGTGCAAAGTATTACTGCGCAAACTATTCCAGAAGATTTTTCGCGTAATCCACGTATTCATTTCTGCTATTTACTTACTAAAAAGGTAAGTTATTGCTACATAAATACACATCCTTCTACGTATGAACATGCCAGAAAAAATTACGAGCTTTTGTGCGAAAAGAAATAGTATTGGTGATTTCAGCTATTGCGGCAGCGGTTTCCTGTCTTTTCGTTTTGCCCGATGCTGAATATGGCACCTATTTTGATTGGCATACGCTTGCTTTGTTGTTGTCGCTTATGATTGTGGTTTCTGGTTTGCGAGTTTTAGGTGTTGTTCGTGTTTTAGGCGAATGGGTAGTTTCTCGCATGCGGTCAAAAATGATGATTGGAAGTGGACTTGTTGCCCTCACTTTTGGCTGCTCAATGTTTATCACCAATGATGTGGCGCTTATCACCTTTGTGCCTTTTGCTATTGTGGTGATGCATAAGGCGAGAATGGATCGCTTTATGGGTCCCGTTGTTGCGCTAATGACCATCGCGGCGAATCTTGGCAGTATGTTGTTGCCTATGGGCAACCCACAAAATTTGTATCTATTTCAATCTTCGCAGATTAATATAGTTGATTTTGTGCTGCTTATGGCCCCGTATTCTTTGTGTGCTGCTTTGTTACTTGTAGGATTTCTGCTGGTGGTTTTTTGTGCGCAAGGTGAAGAGGTACAAAGCAAAAAGGAAGCTAGAGGCTCAAAACATTCTAAAGAGCGTTCGATTAAACATCTCGGTCAGGCTTCGGAAGAGCAAGGCAAAAAGACTTCTTTATTATCTCGGCGAACCTACCCGTTAGGGAAGTGTCTTCGGGCAGGTGTGTATGGGGTGTTGTTTGTGCTGTGCCTCTGTGCTGTGATGGGTGTGCTTGAGGTGTTTTTAGTCTGCGTGATAGTAGTGCTGGTGGCAGCGTTGATGGATCGGCGAGTCTTTAAGTATGTCGATTATGGACTTTTAGCAACCTTTGTGGTGCTGTTCGTTTTTGTGGGCAACATGGGGCGTATTCCTTTTGTGTATGAGGGTATTTCGCAGTTGGTGAGTTTGGCACCTGTGTTTGCTTCGGTATTGCTTAGCCAGATTATCAGCAATGTTCCTACGGCTTTGCTTCTGTCGGGTTTTACCGATCAGTGGGGTGCGCTCATCGTTGGAACCAATCTCGGTGGTTTGGGTACTCTGATTGCTTCAATGGCAAGTATTATTTCATTCAAGCTTATTACTACCGAAGGCTTGGTTGGGCGCAAGGAATATCTTAAGACGTTTACGTGGTATAACGCAGTATTTCTGATAATACTTTTGCTACTTTATGGCGCTCTTCGTGTGTTGGGTTAAGTGGTTTTGTAAATGTTAAGCTCGGTAAGGTTTGTGTAAATGCTAGCCCGCTCGGTAAGGTTTACCATCCCTTAAAAGAGCATCCACTAATTCGTTGTCTTCTGGATCGGGCGATCCTAAAGGCAGTCCGCAAGCTTCAAAGAAATGGCTTCCTGCAAATTGGCGAGCACGAAATGAATCATGCTCTCCATCATCGAGGTAACGAATGCGGCTTCGCCCGTCGGTACTACCGCAGAATAGAAGACCGTGTTTGTGGATATAGGTGCGATATGTTTCTTTTTCCGACCACAGCATTACCTCTTCCATATTTTCTAGCTCGTACGCAACGGCATAGCTGGTCCAAGAAATACCTCGTTCGCGTACATAGCGGTCAAGGAGTGATGCCATGCGGGTTACACGCTTGAGGGTGCGCGTAGCTCCGATAAAACGTGCGCTTGGCACTACCTCAATGCCATCTTCTTTTAGGTCGGTTACTGCTTTTTCGTAAGCATCAAGCTCAAGCATGATAGCAGGAACGGTAAGCTTCATGGACTCGTCAGGGAAAAGTTCAATTGCTGAATGAGCGGGTCCACCTGGAAAGGCTATTGATGCTCTAAGAATTAAAGAGTCGTGGGCATGCTGAACGTGGCATTCCATGGCTTGTTGTTTAAATGCTGCACGCATAGCGTTGACGTGGGCGTCTATTACCGTGCGCGAAGTGCTGATACTCGCGCGACTTCCCATACGAAAAAGATAGAGACTAAAGAGAGGTACGGGAACGGGACGCATGTTGGGTGAAGTGGCATTATCGCAAGGGTACCAGACAGTTCGCTGGCAGAATTCGCGGATCTCTTGAGCGCGTTTGGTTGCTTTGCCGTAAAGCTCAACAAGTGCCGAACCTAATGCGGGCCCAGACGTTGATCCTTCACGAATTTCCACCACTCCGTCTGCCACATAGGGAGGGAAATCTCCTTCATGAACTTGGACCACCACAACACCTTGTTTGTCATTTGCGGGATCAGCAATAAAACGAGCATCAAAGCGGGGAGTAGGAGATACGTGATGACGACACAGCTCTCCGAAAATTTGCGAAAAATCGGCTGAAATACGAGGGATAGGGCAAAGTGATTTATCGTCATCGGCGATTCCAATAACAAGCCAGCCGCCTCGAGAATTTGCAAATGAAGCAATTATTTTTGGAATCTTTTTTCGAACGTGATCATTCCACGTGCGTTTAAATTCTAAGACATAGCCTTCTTCAAGATCTGCCAGCTGGGAAAGATCAGCATAGGTTACATCTGCTAAATCTTTCGGCTGGCCTTGTTCGTTTCGAAATGGGCTATACATAGCCTGCTCCCTCAAAGAGTTTGCTTATCTGCTCTCTTTATTATAGGGAATTCGCGGCACCTCATTTGTGAAGGGTCTGTTTAATGTGTTCTAGTAAGGCGATGCATCCCGCATCAATATCAGCGTAAGTGGTATCAAAATCGCCGGTATACCAAGGGTCTGCCACATCTCGTGAGGCTCCCACCCAGTCCATCATCAGAGAGCATTTCTGCGCAGGATCGTTATTGAAAAGACGCAACATATCGCGCATGTTGTAGCGATCCATGCCAATAAGGTAATCAAATTTTTTGTAGTCTGCTTTTATAGCGAGATGGGCTTGACGGGGAGTGTGGGGAATGTGGTATCGATCGAGAATTTCTTCAGTACCCCAATGAATATCGTTTCCTATTTCGTCGCGATGAAGTGCTGCGGATTCAATCAGTACTTCGTGATCAAGTCCCGCCTGACGCACATATTCTTTCATGACGAACTCAGCCATAGGCGAGCGACAAATATTGCCATGGCACAAGAAGAGAATGTTGATCATAAATACCCCTTAATAAAGCTACGAGCTCATAAAATACTGTTTTTCATTACGTATAATAAATGAATGCGCTTTGCTGGTGGCTGGCAAAGATATTAGTGACTAATTGAGATTCATGAAAAGGATTTGTTCATTGATTACCGGTGCTACGAAAAAATGACTATGCATGATGGGACGGTTGAGCAAAACCAGATTTAAGAAAGCTTTAGCTTCCAAAGATCAGAGTAACTATAAAGTTGTAAAGCTGGGGCAGCTAGTTGTTGGTTTCCCTATCGATGAAGGAGTTTGTATATTCAGCAGCTAGGTAAAAATGCATCATGAGTTCTGCATTGAGGTTTTGTTTAAAGATGAAATAATCTGGGTAACTCAACGCATAATGAGTGAGCTTTTTGATTGCGGTGTTCCAAATATTACTCAGCACTTAAAGCAACTTTATGATAGTGAAGAATTAAATGAAGAGGCAACTATTAAGGATTTCTTAATAGTTCAAAATGAAGGCAATCGCCAGGTCAAAAGAAAAACAAAATTTTATAGACTTGATGCCGTAATCGCAGCGGGTTACCGCGTAAATTCAGACAGAGCGGTTCAATTTCGTCAGTGGGCTATTACTATTTTCTGCTTGAAGCTCGACCCGTAGCCTTATATCGCCAAAGTGTTAATTGCTTACTGAATGACAAATGATTATTTAGAGACTTATAAAAGCGGTACAATAATTCGGTTGACTTTAAGGAGGACTAGACTGGTGGTTTACAACAACGTTCTTGAAGCGCTTGGACATACCCCATTGATTAGGCTCAATCGCATTCCAGATGCTCAATGCGCAGAAGTTCTTGTGAAATATGAAGCAGTCAATATTGGCGGCTCAATCAAAACGCGTACGGCATACAACATGATTCGCGAAGCGGAACGCCGTGGAGATATAACGAAAGACACCATTATCGTGGAACCTACCAGTGGCAATCAGGGAATTGGATTATCTCTGGTTGGCGCGGTACGCGGTTATACGGTTCGAATTATTATGCCTGACAGTGTAAGCGAGGAACGTCGAAAGCTTTGCAGGGCATATGGCGCAGAGGTAATTCTCGTTCACGACGAAGGAAATATCGGGGAATGTATCGACGAGTGCATGCGCATTGCGTCTAAAATGGCAGAAGAAGACCCGCGTGTATATATGCCGCAACAATTTGTAAACCCCGACAATCCCGCCGTGCATAAACTTTCTACTGCTCAAGAAATTCTTGCTGATGTGGAAGGTCCCATCCATGGGTTTTGTTGTGGGATCGGCACCGGAGGTACTATTTCAGGAGTGGGTGAGGCACTTAAAGCTCAGAATCCTGAAATTGAAATTTGGGCTGTTGAACCTGAGCATGCTGCAATTCTTTCAGGTGGAAAAGTGGGTACGCACTTGCAGATGGGAATTGGGGATGGCTTAATTCCTGATAATCTGAACCAAGAAATCTATGATGATATCACCGTTGTAACGGACGAGGAGGCACTTGAGATGGCGCAGCGCCTTGCTCGTGAAGAAGGTCTTTTGTGCGGTATCTCTTCGGGTAGCGATGTGGTGGGTGCACTGCGTTTGGCTCGCAAACTTGGGCCAGGTAAAACAGTGGTGACCATTCTTTCTGATACGGGTGAGCGCTACTATTCGACGCCCTTATTTTCGTTTTAGTTTTTTGCCATAAATCTTCTCAACTACCGAGCATTGCTCGGTAGTTGGTTTTGGTGGGTGGTTATAATGATTATCATGCCTCATCAAGACCAACATATTCAGCCGCGAAAAGCAACGTGGATGTTTAAGAAATACGGTATCAACCTCGTATTGCGTACCATACTTTTCGCGTTAGGTATTTACTATTTTGTTACTGATAAGGCTCAACTCGCCATTCAGAACATAGGTCTTTCTGAGGGACTAAATTTTATCGATATAGCATTTCTTTTTGTGCTTTATGACTTTCTAACAAAGTTCACTTCTCGTGCCAAAATTTCAATTGGTTCGCTAAAGCAGTATAAGTTTTTCCAAATTCCCACCAAAAATACGACTGGTGGAACAAAAGAGACACTTTTCAAACGTATTTCTGAGGTAATCACTTCAGGAAAAATACGCTCAGAACAGATACATATTCACCCAAAAGAGAACATTCAAAGCTCAATTGAGGAAGCGCGCCGGATTGTATTGGGTGCTAAGGAAGATGTGAGTCGTGAGGTTCGCCATATTGCGCGTGATCTTGATGTAATGCGCGCATTACCTTTTGATGATTCTGATCTAGACGTTAATTCGCAAGCGCGCCATATTCTGCGTATGAGAAGAGCGAAAGAAATTGTGCCAGTAGCAATATTTTGGGTGGTTTTTACCGCGCTTGTTGGGGCAGTACTTTTTTGGTTGGGTTGGATGTCTTCTGAGGTTGTTGCGCTTTGGATGCTCTTTTTCTTCTGGTTTGATATGGTGTGCGTAGTTTTGTGGTGTCCCTTGCAGCTTATTTTCATGAAAAACCGTTGCTGTGCTACCTGTCAGATATTTAATTGGGATGCTCTTATGGTGGCGACACCGCTTGTATTCGCGTGGTCCTGGCAGGCGGCAATACTTCTTTTTCTAGGTTTGATCGTTTTGCTTCGCTGGGAGTTAAGAGCATTCTTTTATCCGGAGCGTTTTGCCGAGGAGACGAACGCATCGCTTTCATGCACAAACTGCAAAGAACAGCTTTGCTATCTTCGAGGAAAAATTGGCTTTCCTTATAAAGACGAAAAATTTGAACAGGCGATTCACCAATAGAGAGTAGAGTCTTTGACGGAGATTTCCAATAGAGCCCGTTTTTCTGCCTATAATCCCTATAACCCAAATTTCATACGAGTGGCTCTAAAGATGTCTGCTGATTCTAATGACTGACACGCTTTTCTGCCTATAACTTCTCTTTTGCAATAAAAAAGCGCCCGATTGGACGCTTGAAAATTCTGGCTCCCCGGGTAGGACTCGAACCTACAACCCTCCGGTTAACAGCCGGATGCTCTGCCATTGAGCTACCGAGGAATTCGGTGCATCAGCTCTGACGCGATTTATTATTATAATCAAACCACACTTCATTGCAACAGGTAATTTTACAAATTTTTTCTTGGCAGCGTGTTTGACCTTTTGCTGACGCTTTTCTTGTCGTTGTTGTGCGGTGGTATACTAGGCAAATGCGTCTCGTAAGTTAACGATGCGTATTAAAGGTATTCAGTTTAGAGAAATAGAGAGGCTCTTGGTGTAATGAGCACGGACAGTTTTGAAGCCAGCTTAAAACGCAGCGAAGAAATTCGCTCTGATCTTGATACGCATCCAGAAAAATATCTTATGTTAACAGGGGATCGTCCTACGGGTCGTTTGCATCTTGGCCACTATTTCGGCACCATCAAAGAACGAGTGGCATTGCAAAACAAGGGTATCGCGACCAATATCATCATTGCGGATTACCAGGTAATCACTGACCGCGACACCACTGAGCACATCCAGGATAACGTCTATAACATGGTTATTGACTATCTAGCATGTGGAATTGATCCGGAAAAAACGATGATTTTTACCCATTCTGCAGTACCTGCTCTCAATCAGCTTATGCTGCCCTTCCTTTCTTTGGTTACGGAAGCTGAGCTGCTGCGTAATCCTACGGTTAAGGCGGAAATGGAAGCTTCGGGGCATGCTCTTACGGGGCTATTGCTTACGTATCCTGTGCATCAAGCCTGTGACATCCTGTTCTGCAAGGGGAACATCGTGCCAGTCGGCAAAGATCAACTGCCTCATATTGAGGTAACGCGTCAAATTGCTCGTCGTTTTAACGAGCGCTACGCTCCAGTATTTCCTGAACCAGAAGGCTTGCTTAATGACGATACTCCTGAAATTCCAGGACTTGACGGTCGTAAGATGTCTAAGAGTTACGGCAATGCGATTAGTCTGTGCTTTACCGAAGAAGAAACCGCAAAGCTCATCAAAAAGTCGAAGACGGACTCTGAGCGCATGATCACCTTTGACAAGGATGGTCGCCCAGGTGTTTCGGCATTACTTACGACAGCAGCTCTCTGCACTGGCAGAAGTGAAGTAGAAATTGCCGAAGAGATTGGCAATGATGGTGCGGGTGCATTGAAGAAGTATGTAACCGAAAGTGTCAACAACTATCTTGCACCTATTCGTGAGCGTCGTCGCGAATTGGAAGGTAAAAAGGATTACGTACTCGAGGTTCTGCATGAAGGCAATCGTCGTGCTAATGAGATTGCAAATGCAACGCTCGATGAAGTTCGCGAAGTAATGCATATGGTGTATTAGTTGAATATGGTAGTAAGCCGTGTTGACGAGGTTGCTTTATATTAAAGAATTGTGTTTTCTTAGCGTTCGATAAGTGTAATGCGTTACAATACTGCCTTGCGCATCGGAAAAGAAATGCTAAGTAATAGCTGGGCCTGTAGCTCAACGGTGGAGCAGGGGACTCATAATCCTTTGGTTGTCGGTTCGAATCCGGCCGGGCCCACCATCGAATAAGTAAGCCGCTAAAGAGATTTTCTTCAGCGGCTTTTTGATATTGATAGAACCTTGTCAGGGCGCTATGACCAGATTTAGAAATTCTCAGTCTGGGACTATCGGGGGTTATAGGACACACTTTCTGCACCACTTGCTAAAAATCAGCAACTTTAGATTCTAGAGAGATCCAACCCTAGAGAGGTTTAACGCTGAAGGTCTGGTGCTAGAGAGGTTTAACGTCGGGGAACTCTAATACTAGAGAGTCGCGTCTCACAAGAAGGCTATAACCCAAATTGTTCGCTCAAAAACAAAAGATAATTACGTTTCGTTTCGATTGAAGTCAAAATGGGGATTAAATTCCACGTTTATGAATATTTCTGAACGTGTTCAGATTTTGCTATTAAAACACTCTATTTCTTCCTAGAATCAAATTACTACCTATTTTGGGGAGGTAGCTACTTATTGGGGGATTATAGAATCGGAGGTTCCAATGAAAACGCCTTTATGCGACTTGTTGGATATTGAGTACCCAATTATTCAGGGTGCTATGGCTCGAATTACTGATGGAAAATTTGCTGCAGCAGTTTCAAATGCTGGTGCACTCGGTATTATTCGCTGCGGTTTTAGTACTCCTGAAAACATGCGTGAGGAAATACGCATTTGTAAATCACTTACCGATAAGCCATTTGGTGTAAATATTATTCTAGTAAACCGAAATGCTAACAAAATTGCTGATGTAATTATTGAAGAAGGAGTACCTGTTTGTACTTTGTCTGCGGGTAATCCAGCTCCTTTTGTCACGAAGCTATCAGAGGCAGGAGTAAAGGTTTTTGTATTAGTGCCTCATGCACGTGCTGCGGCAAAAATGGAAAAACTTGGAGCTGCTGGGGTAATTTGCGAAGGACTTGAAGGCGGTGGAATTATTGGCGCAATGACCACCTTACCTTTAGTTGCACAGGTAGTGGAAGCGGTAGATATTCCCGTCGTCGCCGCGGGTGGTTTTGCTACAGGTAGAAATATTCTCGGAGCGCTTGCTATGGGCTGCGTGGGCGTTCAAATGGGTACTGCTTTCCTTGCTACAGAGGAATGCTGTGTATCGGATGCATACAAGCAGATGATTGTGGATGCAAAAGACAACGCTACAACGACTATTGCAAATCCTCGAGAGGGCACCGAGCGTTGTTTAAAGAATGCTTTTACTGATGGTTACAAGGAATTGGCAAAGACAGGCGCTGATTCTGAGCGTCTTGCAGAATATTGTGGCGACTATGTAACACGTGCAATTCAGGGTGATACAGAAACCGGTGGTTTTTCCTGCGGGATGATTGCTCCAGTGATTAAGGAAGTTAAGCCTGTTGCTAAACTCGTTGCCGATTTAATGGCTGAAGCAGACGAAGCATACGAGAATATGAAGCGTATATATGGCTAAACTTACAGGTGAGTCTTGCTGGTTGTAGGCGTATTAGACTGGCATATAACTCTTACTGCAAAGTTTGGTAGATACCTTAAAGAATCCTAAAAGAACGAGCCCCAATTGGGGCTCGTTCAATCGCTTACAGATGTCTTTTTGTTTTATTTTGATTCTGCTTCGCGATGCTTTGCAACTTTTTCAGCTACTTTTGGTTCAGCAAAATATTGCTCAACGTCTTCCTCCCAGGTAGGAAGTTCTGCTCCAAACATCTCCAGCATCAAGCTTTCAAGGAGAACTTGCTCGGAGGTGACTAAATCCGTTTTAGGGATAAGCAACTTATGAGGCTCATATCCACAGGTAGTAAATACCTTAGAGAGAAAATCGTAGCGATTGGTAACGCCACGACTTGTCACATGAAGCACCCCAGTTGCTCGTTTTTCGATGGCTTTGATAATGAAGTTGGTATAAGTAGCAATTGAAGTAGGGGAAGCGTATTGATCGGTACGTGCTTCGAAAGGCTTACCTGCTTTAATGCATTCAACTGCTTCTTTTACGATACCGCCATAAATGCTGTACACCCACGAAGAACGAACGATAAGGCTGTTATCTGGTGCCGCATCGCGCACCATCACTTCGCCTGCTCGTTTTGATTTGCCGTAGGGCGTTTCTGGGTGAGGGGTGTCAAATTCATTTGCGGGTTCAGCCATACGCTGCGGATATACGTCGTCGGTAGAAATTTGAACCATATAAGCCCCAACGGTATTTGCTGCAATGGCTACGTTCATAGCACCAAGCGCGTTGGTTTCGTAAGCTTTGATGCGGTTACTGATGCCGGTAGCGCCACGAGAAATGCCCGCAGAGTTAATAATGATGTCGGGCTTTAACTCAAGGGCAAAAGCCTGCAGTCGTTCAGCATCAGTTACGCTCAATTCGGTATCAGTTCCTACAACACGGTAGGTTCCTAAGCTTTGAAGGCGTCGAACTAATTCACCGCCAATGAAGCCTTTTGAGCCTGTAATCCAGATGGTTTTAATATCACTCATACAATTAGTCCTTACAGTGTTTATTGGGTAAGACATTCAAGGATCGCCTTAGGCTATCACTATAGGAATGATCTTGATAGCCTAAGAACGAATTAAATCTTACGCAGTTTGGCCAGAAGGGGTTTGTACGGAATCGGAACCTTGATCGTTGTTGTGATCGCTGTCATCGGAACCACCGTTGTTATTGCGCTTTCCTAAAGCGCGTTGAATAAAGGTAATAGCAGCAATTACTGCAAAACCTATCAAGTTGATAACGATGGTATACATTTCTGTAACCGATCCAATAGGGATCATGATTACGACGCCCGCAATAACGGAAATTACGCGGAAAACAGGATTGATCTTCTGGAAAAGGTAGCCCTGCAAACCAGCAGCAATGCTGTAGAGGCCGCAGCCAGCCATTACGGTATTAAGCACGGCAAGCCAAATAGGAATCTCAACTTCGCCCTGCATAATCATAGCAGGGAAGAAAGCGAAGATAAACGGAATGATATAGGCTGCGATACCTAAACGTGTTGCATTGAAAGCAGTACGCATGGGGCGTGATTTCGCGATAGCACTACCCGCGTAAGCCGCAAGAGCAACTGGTGGGGTAATGTCTGCCAAAATTCCAAAGTAGAATACAAAGAAATGTGCACATACCAGTGGCACACCAAGCTGAATAAGGATTGGTGCGCAAGTTGCTGCCATAATGCAGTAGTTTGCGGTTGTGGGAACACCCATACCTAAAACGATACAGCAAAGCATGGTTAAAATCAGGCCAATAATCAAGTAATCGCCTGCAGCAAGAACGATGACGTTAATGATGGTTGAAGCAAGGCCAGTAAAGGTAATGCAGCCTGCAATCAAGCCTGCTAAAGCGCAAGCAACGCCTACCGCGATACTATTACGTGCGCCCGCTGCAAAGGCATCAAGCATGCTGAGCAACGCAGTGCGAGAGGTTTCGAGAAGAACGCTGCCAAAGGTATCTTCCTCAGTGCGCTCTTGCCAGTTGGTGAGGAAGAAGTGAATAAAACCAATAATCAGGGCTGCGAAGATGGAAATTGCAGCAGACATTGCCATAGTGTAAATGCCTGCAGACACAATCCATACCAACAGGACCAAAGGAATAATAAGGTAGCAATTCTTGAGTAGGTAGATCCAAGAAGGCAAGTCTTTAATTGGGATGCCCTTTAAACCACGTTTTTTAGCTTCCAGGTGTACGGTCCAGAAAATGCCGGTAAAGTACAAAATTGCGGGAATGATAGCAATAGTGGCAACCTGAATGTAGGGAATACCCATGTACTCAGCCATCAAGAATGCTGCAGCACCCATAATTGGCGGCATGATCTGTCCACCCGTGGATGAAGCAGCTTCAACAGCGCCTGCGAATTCAGGACGGTATCCCGTCTTTTTCATCATTGGAATGGTAACTGAACCAGTTGTTACGGTGTTACCAACCGAAGAACCAGAAACCATACCGCATAATGCAGAGGAAATAACTGCTACTTTAGCAGGACCGCCGGATGACCAGCCTGCGATGCGGTTTGCGAAAGAAATGAAGAAATTTGCAATACCGGTACGTTCGAGGAATGCACCAAAAATAATGAAAAGAACGATATAGGTGTAGCAAACGTTTGTAGGAGTGCCTATAACGCCGCTGGTGGTATAGAAGAGCTTTTGGATTACGTTAGAAAGGGTACGGTAAGCATCTCCATTGTAGCTAAACTGCCAATACAGCGCATAAATAAGCAGGCAGCCAACAACAATAATGATAGGAATACCAACACAACGTCGACAAAGCTCAACAAGAACAAGAATACCTAAAATACCGAGTACTACTTCAAGGGTACCGATACGAGTGCCCATCATCAGAATATCTACGGTGTTAAAGGAATAGTACAAGAATGCTCCTGCACCTACCACCATTAAGACAATGTCGTACCAGGGGATGTGGTTTACACGGGCATCTGTCTTGCTTGCTGGGTACATCAAATAGCCGATGATAATAATGCCAGCAACGAAGCGAGCAAGACGAGTTTCAGCCTGCTCTAAGCTAAACAGGGTCATGCATAGGCAGTACACCGAAAAGGCAACCATAACACCGGTGATTACAATCTTTGGGGCACCTTCCCAGATTCGAGTGTTAGATTCCTTGTCGTACTTACGCATAATAGCTTCAGCATCAACTTCTTCGTTGCCTGATGTTGAAGCGGTGATGTCAGGTTCTACAACCTTTTCTTTTTTCTTAAATATGCTCACGTAGTCTCCTTGATCATGATCTTCGAGGGCAAAAAGCCTATCAGGGCTGTAGCAAATTTCTTTGCAGCAGCCCTGAATGAAGGTAAGTATCAAAAAGATTGATTACCTAGTTTGTGTTCTCTTTAGAGTTTCTATGTTTAAGAACTTCCAGAGAATACTACTTTGTAGGTACCTCGATTCCTTGCTCCTCGTAATACTTAGCAGCGCCAGCGGCATAAGGAACAGAGGTGATAGAAGTAGCTTCTTCAAGGCTCAACTCAGCGTATTTTGCATGTGCATCTGGCTGAGCTTCTGCGCCATCAAAAATGGATTTAGTGAAGTTGTAAATTGCGTCTTGGTCTACTGAATCATTAGCAAGAATTACTGCCAAAACAGCTACCGTGGTGCAATCTTCTTCCATGCCATTGTAGGTACCAGCAGGAATAGTTGATTCTGCATAGTAAGGGGAAGTCTCCTGGAGTTTAGCGATGTGCTCAGCATCCATAGATACCAGGTATGCCTGCTTAGAAGTGGTGAGGTCAGAAATTGCAGTGGTTGGAGCACCTGCAGTGATGAATGCAGCATCAATCTTGTCATTCTTCAAAGAGTCTGCAGAGTCTGCAAAGTTCTGATAAACCGCATTGATGTCTTCTTCAGTCATGTCGTAAGCACCAAGAATATCTACAGCATTGAAGTAAACACCAGAATTAGCGGCACCGATAGAAACAGTTTTACCCTTTAAGTCTGCGACGGTTTTGATGTTAGGGTCACAGGTAACAATTTGTACTTGCTCACCATACAGAGATGCTACAACGGAGAAGTCCTGATATGGCGCGCCCTCAAAAAGGCTTGTGCCTTCGTAAGCGTAGGTTGTTACGTCAGACTGGCAGAATGCGAGTTCTGCTTCGTTGTTTTGAAGGGCTTCAATGTTTGCCTTAGAACCTTCGCTGGAAAGAGCATTTACTGAAACACCTGCATTGTTAGTAGAATACTGTGCAAGTACTGTGCCATAAGCATAGTAGGTGCCAGATTCGCCACCAGTTACAAAGCGGAGCTCAGAGGAGCTTGAGCCTCCCTCGCCAGAATCGCTGTTTCCGCCGCAGCCAACTAAGGCGAAAGCGAGAGCAGCAACAAAGGCTGTCGTAACGATGGCAAGAAGTTTCTTCTTCATAATCCATCCTTTCTGAATATGGATAATTCATAAAATTGATTTGTATATTTTAGGTGAGAATGTAACAAAAGTGTGACAAACTAAAAATTAAATTTGTAGAGGTACAAAAATTTTTGGATAACGGTTTCGATAGCTCGACGAAAGGAAATTCCTCACTCATGGCACTCGATGATTGGGATTGGTTTATAACCCTTGCAGAACAGGAAAGCTTCACCAAGGCCTCAGAGCAGCTTCAGATGTCGCAACAAACACTCAGTGCTCGCTTGGGGGCATTAGAGAAATCATTGGATGTCAAACTGATTACTCGAGGTTCACCTTTGTCGGTTACTCCTGCTGGTATGGTCTTTCTTTTGTACGCACGAGAACAACAACAAGCTCAGCAAGATATGCTTCGTGAAATTGGGGAAGTGACTGGTAGTGGTGTCGGAACTTTAAAGATCGGTATTTCGCATTTGCGAAGTCAGACTCTTATGCCTTTTGTTTTGAAAAAGGTTAGAGAAACATTGCCTAAGATGCGTTTTCAACTAATTGAAGGCACTAATCGAGAGCTTCTTCGTATGGCAGAGCATGCTGAAGTCGATGCGGTAATTGCTCGTTTTGAAGATGTGCATCCTGGAGTTGAGTTATTTCCGCTCTATCAGGAGGAAATTGTTTTAGCGGTTCGATCTGATGTTTTGGAGCAGGCAACTAATACATCACATAAAGAAGCGCTAGGGCTTATAGAGCATGAGGGCATGAGTGCACTCAAACAGTGTCCTTTTGCGCTTGGTACGCTTGATGATATTTCCGGTCGCATAGGTTACTCGGTATTACGAAATGCGGGTATTAAGCCTTGTATCGTTGCAACGAGCGAAAATATGGGCACGCTTTTAGGGATGGCTGCAGAGGGGTTGGGGGCAGTTTTTTGTCCGACCGACGTATTGGCATCAAGCGAGAAATCATCGCAACTAGTGCGAATCTCGCTTCCTAATCAGACTACGTATACTATCTCTTTGGGTATTCCCGTTAAGGCAGAGCCGTGGAATGCTCTTGAGGTCCTAAAAGAAGCATTAAACTATGTAGTGGATTGTAGACATACCCAAATAAATTAATAAATGAAGGTTTGAGAGAACCTAATTTTTGTGGTCGTAGGTCTATTAAGAATGCGACTACAAAGTGTATTAAGAGCCGAATATCTGTATTGCTGTATACAGATATTCGGCTTGTTGCATGTGAAGAAAGCTAGAGAAGAAAACTAGACTTTCGCATATTCATGTAGGTAGATGATTTTAAAGAAATAAAAAGGGAGGAAGCTTTCGCTTCCTCCCTTCCCGGAATCTAGCCAAGAGAGAATCTTGGTTTGGTAAGAATCAGAGCTAGAACTAGTCGAGCTTAGAGCCAGCGATCCAGGTCTGATACTCGAGGGTACCGTCGTGATCTTCAATACCCTTAGCGATGGTGATGCGCTGTACGGTAGGAGCGCCTTCCTCGAGCCACATAGCGCGGCAGTCGCGATAAAGAAGCTCGGTAGGACCATAAGGGGAGTCCTCGAAGTAACCGTCGCCACCGAAGATCTCGAGCATCTCGTCGGAAACGAGACGAACAGTGTCGATAGAGAACAGCTTGCAGATTGCAGCCTTCTCAGAAATGTACTCGCCTTCTGGATCGAGATCGAAGTCGTCGCAGAAGTCGATGATGCAGCAGCGGAGTGCATGGATCATCATCTGCATGTTAGCGAGCTTAACGCGGATTGCCTGACGCTTGATGATCGGCTTACCGAAGGTTACACGGTCGCGAGCACGAGCGATGGACATTTCGAACATGCGCTGAGAAATACCGAGGTTAGAAGTAGCAATGTGAACACGAGATACAGCGAGGGAGTGCATAGCAACCTTCATGCCTTCGCCACGCTTGCCGAGCATCAATTCTGGCTCGAGTTCAACGTTGGTGAACTTCAGACCGGTGTGGCCGGAACCACGGCAGCCCATCATATGAGGCATTGGTACGAGTTCGAAACCAGGCTTGTCCATTGGTACAAAGAAGGCAGACAGACGATCGTCGCCCTTCTTGTCAGGGTCAGTTACGCAGATTACGTAAGAGAACTGAGAGCAGTCAGTGTGGGAGATGAGCCACTTTTCACCATTGAGGATCCACTTGCCCTTTTCTTCGTCCCATACAGCGGTGGAGTGAAGGTCAGCACCAGTGCCGCCAGACTTCTCAGTGAGAGCGAAGTTGGTGAAGATGGTCTTGTCCTGGAAGAGAGGCATATACTTCTCTTTGATTTCTGGCTGACCGAAGTCGTCAAGGATGCGCCAGTTCAGGTCAGATGCATAGTGCATATGCATACGCATACCCGAAGGACCACGAGAGAACTCTTCCTGTACCTGAAGGATTTCCTTCTCATTGAGGCCCCATCCACCGTACTCTACAGGGAGAGAGAAACGATAAATGTTGTGCTCAATGTTGGACTGGTAGAACTTCTCGGGGAACGTGTTGGTTACCTCGATCTCCTTCTGCCATTCAGTGTAAGGACCTTCGACCATTTCGCGTACCTCTTTGAGGTACTGCTTAAACTGCTCGTCGGTAATGGTTGCATTCGGATTCATAAACCCTCCTAATCGGTTTGTGAGTTGGAGCCGAACAGCTCCGGTTTAACCCTTATGCGGCAGATTCCGGATATTCCGCTACGAGCTAGTTTATCATTCGTGCGCTTGAGAGTGTCCAATAGGATATGAACGCTCAATCAAGTTATTTTCATAGGTGCGCTCTATCGTTCGGGATAAACGTAGTTTTCTTTTGGATGAACGGCTACTGATTAGGTTGTCCAAGAGCAAAAGGTTGCTTATTTTCCGTGAGCGGTCTAAAAGGTGAAGGAATAGATTTGAAAGAGATCAAGAAAACGTTAAAAAATTTTTCAATAGATCTAAAAGAAAATGCGTGAAAAAAGAACTCTCAATTTTGTTTTATAACTAATATATAGTTGCAACAATTCCACGGGAAAAAACTTGTCAATTTCGTCCACTAATAGACTCCTCCTATAAAAACCTAAGGTATAAATCGGTTTTTTCTTAGGGTCAGTTAACTATTTTTTGTTGGACGGATTGCGGTTTGCGCTTAAACTTGTGGAATCAGAAAGTCCGTTTTCTGGCGTTTTGTGCTGCCAGGACTACGTTCGTCTTTTCTATGAAGACGAGGAGAAGGAGAAGATTATGGATTTTGGTCTTACCGACGAGCAGCAGCTCCTTGTTGAATCCCTCAAGGAATATGCTGATCGCTATTTCGACGATGAGTCTGTAAGGCAGATGTACGAAAACCATCAGGTTTCCGCAGAAGCTCAGGATGCTTATCGTGACGCTGGTTTCCCATTCATGGGCCTTCCAGAAGAAGTTGGCGGTATTCCAACTGACCACGTAACCCTGGGTCTTATGACCGAGAAGCTTTATGAGTTCACCGGCGCTATGACTCCTTTCATGACCGGTATGCTCGCTTGCGCTGACCTTGCTGAGTTCGGCACTCCTGAACAGTCCTCTGTCATCATGGAAGAATATGAAAAGTCTGGTCAGTCCGTTGCAGCACTCTGCCTTTCCGAGCCAGCTGCTGGTTCTGACAACCAGGGCATGACCATGACCTCTAAGAAGCAGGCTGACGGTACTTACGTACTCAATGGTCAGAAGACTTGGGTTACCAATGGTGCTGACGTACCTTATCTGTTGGTAATCTGCAAGGACGAGGATCCTGCTCGTGAAAACCGCGACATGTCTTTGTGGCTTGTTAAGCGTGAAACCGAAGGTGTTTCTACTGCTCACTTGACCAAGCTTGGTCAGCACACCGTACCTTTCGTAGACGTATTCTTCGATAATGTAGTAGTAACCGAAGATCAGCGCATTGGTGGTGCTGGTGAAGGCTGGTTGCTCCTCATGAAGAACTTTGAGTTCGAGCGCTGCCTCGTTGTAGCTCAGGGTCTTGGTCTTGCACAGGCTGCTCAGAACGATGCTGTTCAGTACGCAAAGGATCGTATTGCTTTCAATAAGCCAATCATTACCAACCCTCGCGTTCAGGACCTCATCACCGAGAATGAAAAGATCCTTCAGCAGTCTCGCTGGTGGCTCTACTACTGCCTCTGGAAGCTCGATCAGGGTGAGTCCATCAATGCTGACATTGCTATGTTGAAGTCTTGGGGCACCCGTGCTCATCTTCAGGTAGCTGACAACTGCATTGAGATTTATGGCGGTCTTGGCTATACTGACGAAGTTCGTGTGGGTCGCATTTGGCGTGACCTTCGTGGTAATATGCTTGCTGGCGGTACGTGCGAGGTTATGGATTACATCGCTGGTCGTGCAGTTCCGAAGGCTTACAAGTAATCAACACACACGTAGCGTTAAACTCCCTTTTGTAGGAATACAAGGAGAATAGGAGCAAGAAAGTTATGAAAATTGTTGTCGCAGTAAAGGTAGTTGCTGACGACCAGGACATCTTTGTTGCTGGTGATCGTTCGCTCGACTACTCTAAGGCTCATCAGATCATTTCTGCCTACGACAAGAATGCTATCGAAGCTGCAGCTCAGCTCGCTGCTGCTAACGATGGTCAGGTTGTAGTGATCAGTGCAGCCACCACTAAGGCTACCGACGCTAAGCTGAAGAAGGACATCCTGTCCCGTGGCGTTGACGAGCTCTTCATGGTTGCTGATGACTCTCTGGAGACCGCAGATTCTTATGCAACTGCACAGGTTCTCAAGGGCATCATCGACGAGAAGTGCTCTGATTACGACGTAATCCTCACCGGTGACGGCTCTGCTGACTTCTATGCTGGTCAGGTAAACGTACAGCTCGCAGCTGCTCTTGGTGTACCTACCATCAATGAGGTAACCTCCATTGCTGCTGAGGGCGACAAGCTCGTTGTAGAGCGCACCCTTGAAGAAGAAGTAGAGGAGATCGAAGTTCCTCTTCCTGCAGTAGTATCTGTTTCTCCTTCCATTGGTGAGCCTCGCATCCCTGGCATGCGTGAGATTCTTGCAGCTGGCAAGAAGCCTTCCACGGTTGAGGACCTCGCTGGTGCTCTCGACACCAAGGTAGAGATTGAGGAGATCAAGGCTCCTGAACTCGCACCTCGTAAGCAGCAGATCTTTGAAGAAGGCGACATCGACGCATTTGCAGCCGCTGTTGCTGAGGCACTTAAATAGTAAAGAGAAGGCGGTACTAAAACATGAAAGCATTTGTTCTTGCAGAAACCACCGACGCTCAGCGCGCTCTTTGCGCTGGCGCACGTTCTATCGCCGACGAAGTAGTATTGGCAGTCGTAAAGGGTGCTCCTCTTACGGGTGTTGCTGATAAGGCTTATGACGTTGAGCTTCCTGCTGGCGAGCCTGTTGAAAATGCAGCTGCTGGCGTACAGGCAGCATATGATGCTGCTCAGCCTGACGTAGTACTCGTTGAGCCAACTCCTCGCAACAAGATCCTTGCTGGTCTTCTGGCTGCTAAGCTTGGCACTGCTGTTATTTCCGATGTAGCAGCTATCGACGGTGACACCGTTTCCAACATGTACTTCGGCGGTCTCGCTTCTACCAAGCAGAAGGCAACGGGCGTTAAGGTTTACACCGTAGCTGCTACTTGCTTTGCTGACGCAGAAGCAACTGGCTCTGACGATGTTGAGACCATCGCTTACACTGCTCCTGAGAAGCCTCTCGTACTTCGTGGAACCAAGGAAGTACCTCGTGAGGGTGCTGACCTCACCAAGTGCGACGTTGTTGTTGGTGCTGGTCGTGGCTTTGGTGCTGAGGAAGACCTCCAGATGGCTCGCGATCTTTGCGCTAAGGTTGGCGGCGAGCTTGGTTGCTCTCGTCCTCTCGCTGAGAACGTTGACTGGATGCCTCGCAACCTCTACATCGGCGTTTCTGGTCTCCAGCTTGCTCCTAAGGCATATTTCGCTTTGGGTATCTCCGGCCAGATGCAGCACATGGTAGGTGTACAGGGTGCTGACACCATCATCGCAATCAACAAGGACCAGAATGCTCCTATCTTCAAGCAGGCCGACTACGGTCTCGTAGGTGACATTTACAAGGTTCTTCCTGCTTTGATTGAAAAGCTGTAAAAAAAAGCTTATTATTGCAGGGCGCAGGTTTTCTGCGCCCTGTTTTTTTGTTCGCTCTCTGAAAGGAAAAGCATGTCCGATTTTGACGCGATTGTCGTGGGTGCTGGCTGCGCCGGTAACGTAGCTGCATATACCCTCGCGTCCGCTGGCAAGTCGGTTCTTGTTGTCGAGCGTGGTAACTACGCTGGCGCAAAGAACATGACGGGCGGTCGTATTTACACGCATTCGCTCGCCAAGGTCTTCCCAAATTATCAGGAAGCTCCTTTGCAGCGTAAAGTTACCCATGAGCGTATTTCGCTTATGTCGCCTGATTCAAACTTCACGGTTGACTACTCAGCACGTGAACTCGAAGAAGCAGGTAAAGAATCTTACACTGTTTTACGTGGACCCTTCGATCAGTGGCTTGCTGAGCAGGCTGAAAATGCTGGTGCTGAATACATTTATGGTATTGCAGTAGAAAACCTCATCATCGAAGATGGCAAGGTAAAAGGTATTGACGCATTTGGTGACGCAATTACTTCTGATGTGGTAATTCTTGCTGACGGTGTAAATTCTTTGCTTACTTCTAAGGCAGGTCTTTCCAAGAAGGCTCCTGCTATTCATCAGGTAGCAGTTGGCGCTAAGGAAACCATTGAGCTTCCTGCTGATGTTATCGAAAGCCGTTTCCTTTGCAATCCAGGCGAGGGTGCTTCCTGGCTGTTCGCAGGTGATTGTTCTAACGGCATCATTGGTGGTGCTTTCATCTATGCAAACCAGGAATCTGTTTCCGTAGGTATTGTTGCTACCATGAGTGAAGTTTTGAAGCAGGACATTCCTGTTTATCAGATGCTTGAAAACTTCAAGAATCGTCCTGAGATCAAGCCTTTGATTGCTGGTGGTAAGACGGTTGAGTATTCTGGCCATGTTGTACCTGAAGGTGGCCTGAAGATGATGCCAGAAATCGTTGGCGATGGTGTCTTGGTTGCAGGTGACGCAGCTATGTTGTGCATGAACCTTGGTTATACGGTTCGTGGTATGGACTTGGCTGTTGCTTCTGGTGAAATTGCTGCTAAGGCAGCTATTAAAGCTCTTGATGCTGGTGACACTTCCAAGGCTGGTCTGTCCGATTACAAGACCATGTTGGATAACTCTTTTGTAATGCGCGACATGAAGATGTATCAGGATGCTCCTGAATTCCTGGAGAACTGCCCAGGCATGTTCCGCGGTTATCCTGAAATGATCCGCGACATCATGACTTCTTTGTTCATGGTTGACGGTGAGCCTCGCCAGCATGTCATGAAGATCGCTTTGCCTCCAGTAAAGAAGCAGGGTCTGTTCAAGCTTGCTAAGGTTGCTATGAAGGGTGTGAAGGCTCTATGATCGATATTACGGTTAACGTCGACGAGAAGCTTTCTCTCAACAAGTTTAATGTTGATGAGGAAAATGCTCATATCAAGATCAAGGAAGGCGTTAAGGCTTCCGATCCTGAATTCCAGAAACTTGTTATGTGCTGCCCAGCTGCACTGTACAAGATGCCCGCAGAAGGCGACGAGCCAATTTTTGACTACGCTGGTTGCCTCGAATGTGGTACGTGCCGCATGATCTGTGGCGAAACCATCCTTGAGAAGTGGGAGTATCCACAGCCTACCATGGGTGTAGAATATCGTTTTGGTTAAGATTTAACGAAGTTCATTCTTCGATTTGATCGCTTTGCGATACTAAAAAGTCCGCACTATTTTGTGCGGACTTTTTTTATTCTGCTTCATTTATTCAGTTGAGGATGCGTAAGTATGGCTTATTGGGTAACAAGTGTGTCCTATAAGCCGTAAGTGCCCTCAATCAAAATTTAGAAGCTATAAGGGTTATAGCAACACATTTTTTTCCTATAACCCAGCTATAAGGTGTCTTGATTAGATTGCCTTATTAATTCCCATTCTAAAAATATTGTTTCAAAATCAGCAATCTATAAGGTATTTGATATATAAATATCCATGAGAGTTATAAATAACTCGCTAAAGCATTCATGGCATTTATTGGATTTATAAATTCCATTTTTATAACATGTTCATTTGGAAATAGAGATTCCATGAGTTTTTGGAGAGGGTTGTGGAATTTCTTATAGTGCTAATCATTTTTTGAGGAAAGGGGAGAATGATGAGTGCAGCAAAACAGGCTACGAAGTACTTGTTTGCTATCGCCACCGTATATATGTGTTATTTAACACATGGCGTTCAGGCAATTATCTTCAGCCAAAACCAAGTAAATTTCTATACTCAATGGGGATTTACTGACGCAGCTGCAGGTGCTGCCGCGGTATCAATGGCAATTACCTGGACCGGCGTTGGTAAATTTGTCAGTGTTTGGATTGGTGGCGAGATTTCTGACCGCATTGGCCGTAAGATTATGGCAGTGGGCGGCGGTATTCTCTACATCATTTCGTTTGTAATTATGCTGACCACGACGGATGCAACCATCGCGTGCATTGCAGGCTTCCTCTCTGGTGTTGCAACGTCAGGTTTCTGGGATGGCTCACTTTACCCTGCGGTAGCAGAGGCAAATCCGAAGTATTCTGCTTCTACTACTATCGGTATCAAGGCTGTTATTTCCTTGTCCGGTATTGTGTATCCTCTCTTGGCAGCTATGAATTCCGGCGATTCTTGGCACATCAACATTTGGATTCCAATTGTTATGTCCATTATTGCAACGGTAATGGCAATCTTTACGCCCTTTATTTATGACGACGAGCGTAAGATGACCGCTGGTGATTCTGACAATTCTGCTGCAAAGAATAAGGCAGAAGCTGAAATTCAGGCAGCTAAGGACGCAATGATCGAGCAGCCCAATGCTCTTATTCAGTTCGTAACGCTGTTCTTTGGTTTCACCATCATGTTCGTAATGTATGGTGCTCAGCAGTACACCAAGCAATTTGGTATTACGAACCTTGGTCTTGATCCTGTAGCAGCTGCAGGCTTGACTTCAATTTACACTGCTGGTTCTATTATTGCAGTTCTGTTCTGGGCTTGGATTATGGGCAAACTTCGCTGGTCGCCACTGAAGGTTATCCTGTTTGACTCTATCCTCGGTGCTGCAGCACTTGCGTGGTAATTATCGCTTTGCCACTCGGTCTTGGTGCTGGTGTGGTATACGTTGCTATCGCAGTTCTGGGGCTTCTCCGCTGCAGGCGGCATGCTTCAGACGGGTGTTTCCTTGCGCCAGATGATGTGCCCTGGTCCTCGCGGCCGCAACGTAGGTATGTATTACACCTTCATGGGCTTCGCTTCTGTATTCCTGCCCTTCATCGTTGGTAGCATGACTACAGCAGTTGGCGAAGCAAGCGCTGTCTGGATCATGATGATTCTCCTGCTTGCAGTAAGCTGCATTGAAATTTTGATGTCCATTGTTGCAATGGCAGCATTCAAGCGTCAGTTCGGCTACAGCGCAATGGAAAAGCTTCGTGAGGAATAAACTGATTAAAGTTTGCTCTTATAAGACGACCATACCGAAGGATAAAGTTTTGGTTAGGTGAGCTCTTATACTACGAAGTAGATTTTGCAAGCAAGATAAAGAGACCTCGGTTTTTCCGAGGTCTCTTATTTTTAATTGGGCACTTTCTTATGAATTGCGAACAATCTATCGGTATTACGTTATAATTTCTGTGTATTAATTCATTCCAGAGGTGTACAAGGCATGAATCTATCTCAGCTGTATTATTTCCGAAAATTAGCAGAGCTGCAGCATTACACGCGCGCTGCTAAAGAACTTTTCATCACTCAGCCTACTTTGTCAGGTTCAATTTCTTCCCTAGAGCAAGAGCTAGGGGTTTCGTTGTTTCAGAAAGCAGGACGAAATGTTGAACTTACGAAGTATGGCTCAGAATTTCTTGGTTACGTTAATGCTTCCTTAGAACAGCTAGATAAAGGCATCGCCATCATGAAGGGTTACTCGGGCGAGGGGGATGGCGGTACTATAGATATTGGATGTATCGTTACCCTCCAATCAGATTACTTGCCTCGTTTGCTGAAGCTCTACTCTTCCACCAATGACCATGAGACGGTATTTGATATTAATCAAAGGCCTTCCCAAGAACTGATTGCAGGCATACTTGAAGGCAAGCACGATGTGGCATTCTGCGCGTGTGATGGATCTGAATCGGGCATTCAGAAAATACCCGTAGCGGAACAGCTTTTGGTCGTGTCAATGAATCCTGATTCTCCGTTGGCGGCAAAACCTTTTTTGACTCCCGAGGATCTCATCGGACAATCTATTATCTCTTATCGCGAGGAAGTGCCTCTTGGAAGTTCAGTCAAGCGTTTACTTGATAGTTATGGGGTGGAAAAGGTTCGTTATTCGTATGAGGATGAATCAATTCTTGCTGGTTTGGCAGCAACGGGTTCGGACTATGCGGTAATGCTCGATACCTTCTTCCCGCATACGGTAGATGATATTGTCATTAAACCTCTCTACAACAACGCTGAAGAGCAGCGCAGATTCTCGCATATGGTTTATCTGATTTATAGCGAAAAGAATTATCGTCCGTATTGTGTCGATCATTTTATTGACTTTATTCGCGAGCATAAGTTGGATCTTTCAAATACGAATCATATTTATATTGATTAAACGAGCAATAAGATATCGACTAACCCTGTACCAACATAAGGTTGCTATAATTAGTCGTTATGATTTTGCAACTAGAACATATTACTAAATCGTTTGGGTCTCGAACGCTGTTTACTGATGTTACTTTCAAGTTGGAAGAGCACGATCGACTTGCGTTGGTAGGCCCTAATGGAGCAGGAAAAACAACCCTTCTCAATATCATTACCGGCCAAGAGGATGCCGATACGGGACGAGTGCTTTTTGCAAAAGGTGCTAAGGTTGGTTACTTGGAGCAGGAAGCTATCGAAATGGGTGATAACCCCATTTTTGAAGAAGTGCTTTCTGCTCAGCATGAAATTATGCGTCAAGAACAAAAGGTGCGTAGTTTAGAGCTTTCACTTGGAGAAAACCCGACAGAGCAACAGCTTTCCGCCTACGGAAAGGCTCGAGATATCTATGAGTCTATGGGTGGCTATGAATTGGAGTCTCGCGTACGTGCGGTGCTGTTTGGTTTAGGGTTTGGCGAAGACGATATGGAGCGTTCAACCACCGACTTTTCCGGTGGGTGGCAAATGCGTATTGCTCTTGCGAAGCTTTTGACGCGAAATCCTGAAGTTTTATTACTTGACGAACCAACCAATCATCTCGACTTAGAAAGTGTGCGCTGGCTTGAAGGCTTTTTACGCAGTTATTCGGGTAGCGTTATCGTGGTAAGTCACGACCGTGCTTTTTTGGACAATATGGTTGATCGGGTAGCTGAAATTGATCTTGGTCATGTTCAGCTCTATAAAGGAAACTATTCTGCCTATCTTCGTCAGCGCGAAGAGCGTATTGAGAAGCTTAAAGAACAAGCTGCTAAGCAGGCTGAAGAGATTGCTCATATGCAAGCCTTTATTGACCGCTTTCGCTATAAGCCAACAAAAGCGAAACAGGTCCAGGATCGTGTGCGCAAGTTGGAAAAAAATGGAACGTATTCAGGTGCCACCTGAGAAAAAAAGCGTTCATTTTAACTTCCAGCAACCACCTCGCACGGGAGATCTTGTTGTTGAGGTAAAAGACCTTCATAAATCTTTTGGAGAAAAAGTAATTTATGATGGCTTGGATTTGTCATTATATCGAGGGGACAAGGTTGCGCTTGTAGGTCCAAATGGCGCAGGTAAATCTACGCTTTTGAAGATGATAGCAGGCGTACTTAAACCTGATTCAGGACAGATTCGCTATGGTACCCATGTGAGCAAAACTTATTTTGCCCAACATCAGTTAGAGGAATTGCATCCTGGCAATACAGTATTTGAAGAGTTAGATAACGCAGCTCCTGGTTGGAATATTTCTCAAGTGCGAACATTGCTTGGATCATTTTTGTTTCAAAATGATGATGTGGACAAAAAAGTCTCGGTACTATCAGGTGGAGAGAAATGTCGTCTCGCTCTCGCAAAGATGCTGGTGGCACCAAAACCGCTGCTTTGCCTAGACGAGCCAACAAACCATTTAGATATTGCGAGTGCTGATATCCTTGAACAGGCCCTACAGCAGTTTGAGGGTACTATTTTGCTTATTACGCACGATCGTCATCTTATTCGTTCAGTAGCGAATCGCATCATAGAGATAAAACCAGGAAAAGTTACTTCGTTTGCAGGAGATTACGATTACTATCTCTATAAAACTGAACTTGAAGAGCAGGATTCGTATGAATCTATCCAGATAAGCAAAGGTAAAAGTGCTACCAGTGGTATCAAGATGGCTCCTGCTCAAGCGCCTTCAAGTTCGTTTGTCAAAAGCTCACAGCAAACAAAGGGCGAAGGAGCTAACCATGCGAAGGAGCCTTCTTCGCGTGATTTTGTTGGTGTGCCAACATCAGGCAAGTCTGGTGTTGATACGGATAGCCTCACGGCACCGCGGGGTTCAGCGCCAAAATCAAAAGAGCAAAAACGCCTTGAAGCAGAAGCACGAAATCGTGCTTATGCAGCTTTAAAAAATCAGCGTAAGCGAGTAAAAGAACTTGACTCGATGATTGAACGAGAATCTGCTCGGATGGAAGAGATTTTAGCTCTTTTAGCTGATCCAGATTTCTACATGAACGAAGACGCTTCGAGCGATGTTATTGCTGAACACGCTCAATTAAAGGCATCGCTTGCTGCCCATGAAGAGGAATGGATTATGCTTTCTGAGGAAATAGAGGAAGAGATGAGAAAAAGCAAGGAGGCTTTATCATGAGCCTAGATTTACATGTAGTGCTTTTTGAACCTGAAATTCCTCAGAATACGGGCAATATAGCACGAACTTGTGCATGTACGGGGGCAACCCTTCATCTCGTTGAGCCAATGGGTTTTCGCGCTACGCAGAGAAACATGAAACGAGCGGGGCTTGATTATTGGGATAAGGTTACAATTGTTCGCCACGCGAGCGTACAGCAATTTTTAGAAGAATATGCCGGCAAGCAGATGTTTTTCTTTACGGGTAAGGCGCATTCTTCATATTGCGAGCGCGTATACGAAGGGGAAGTCTATCTTATTTTTGGGCGAGAGAGTCGCGGTATAGACGATGAGGTTTTGCAGGCTCATGCTGATGAATGCGTGCGCATTCCCATGCGATCAGGACTTCGCTCGCTGAATTTATCCAATGCTTGTGCCTTAGGGGTATACGAGGTGTTGAGGCAAAATAATTTTGAAGGTCTCGATGAAGAGGGACGTGGATAAGAATGTCTTATCGCGTTCGCATCGAAAGTTTCGAGGGGCCTTTCGATCTGCTACTTTATTTAGTCAGTCGACAAAAAGTCAGCATTGGTTCTATTTCCTTGTCGGAGATTACCGATCAATATCTTTCTGAAGTGCAGCGTATGAGAAACGTTGACCTTGATGTTGCAAGCGATTTTCTGCTGGTGGCATCCACTCTCCTTGAGATTAAGGCGGCAAGTCTTATACCTCATGAGGAATCAGAAAAACTCGACGAAGAGTTTGATGAGATTTCACCTGATGAAATGCGTGATGCGCTTGTTGACCATCTTCTGGAATATAAGAAATTCAAAAATGCTGCTACTGCGCTTCAAGCACGTTTTGAAGCGGAAGAGCGAATGCATGCTCGACCTTTTGGGCCTGATCGTTCGTTTTTAACGCTCGTTCCTGATTATTTAGCAGGAGTGAAAATCGAAAAGCTTGGACAACTTTGTGCTGCTTGTATCGCCAGACGTGATGTTTTTCTTCTTGAATCAGAACATATCGCTGCACGAGTTATTCCGGTGGAAACTCAAGTGCGGCTTGTTTATGATCGGGTTTGTGAAAAGAAGCAGGTTCATTTTTCTGACTTTGTTTCCAATCAGGATGATCCTCATCTTATCGTGGTTACCTTTTTGGCGATATTGGAATTGTTTAAGCGCAATATGGTATCTCTCAGTCAAGATGAATTATTTGGTGATATTGCAATTTATGTCGAAGAAGATGCAAACCGACAAATACTTGACGAAGATACTGAATTCGATTCAGTGATAGAGGACGCATAATGCTAGATTCAGAAAAATCATGGTTAGCAGGCGCTCTGGAAGCGATGCTGTTTGTTACCGATGAACCGGTTACTGTTTTGACATTTGCTGACATGCTGGAGGCAGAGCCAGCAATCATTCAGGAAACACTTGAGGAGCTTCAGCGATCACTCGAACATGACGAGCGTGGTATTCAATTGCGAGAGGTGGCGGGTGGTTGGCGATTGTATTCGCATCCTCGATACCACGAGCTCATAGAAAAGTATGTTTTGTCGTGGGATACACGAAGGCTTTCTCAAGCTGCATTAGAGACGCTTGCGGTGGTGGCGTATTGTCAGCCTATAACGCGCAATGGGGTTGCTTCGGTTCGAGGAGTAAGTTCTGATAGCTCGATCAATTTTTTGGTAGAGAAGGGGCTTTTGCGAGAAGCAGGAACGCAAGATGCTCCAGGAAATCCAGTGCTTTACGCAACCACTACTACCTTTCTGGAAAAATTTGGCTTACGCTCGGTTGCTGATTTGCCGCCTCTTGAGTCATTTGCTCCTGATGAAGAAACTCGTGCCTTTATCGCTGAGCGATTAAATATTGTTCGTCCAGAAGATGAGACCTATTCTCTCGATACAGAAACTGAGAAGAAAGTTGAAGATTTAGCTCGCGCAGAATCTATGCAAGAGGCAATGCAGACCATGCTCAGCGATGCGCTTGCTGCAGGGGTGGGCGCAGTTGAAAAAATCAACTTCGATGAATTGGTATTCGATGAAGATGACTAATGAGCCTATGCGATTGCAAAAGTTTCTTGCTCGAGGAGGCGTTGCGAGCAGAAGGGCGAGCGAGAAGCTTATTCTAGAGGGTCGCGTATCAGTGAATGGCCAGGTGGTTGTGGAACTGGGAACAAGAGTGGATCCTTCTACTGATGAAGTAAAAGTTGATGGTAAGCTTGTGGCGCTCGGGAGAGATTCGGTAGTTCTTATGCTTCACAAACCAGCAGGCTACCTAACTTCTATGAAGGATGATCGGGGAAGGCCTTGCGTTGCACAGCTTGTTCCCTGCGAGACGTATCCAGGGTTGTTTCCCATTGGCAGACTCGATTTTGATACGACGGGACTTTTGCTTTTTACTACTGATGGTGAACTGGGAAACGCTTTACTTCATCCCTCGTTTCATGTGGATAAGGAATATCGCGTAATGGTTAAGGGGGTTCCTTCTGAGGCTGCTCTTAATGCTTTAAGAGAGGGTGTACTTTTAGAAGATGGCCTTACTGCTCCAGCCCGTGTTTCAATTGTGAAACAACTTAAGGGCTCTACGGTGTTAACAATTACCATTCACGAAGGAAAAAAACGGCAAATTAAGCGAATGTGTGAAGCGGTGGGATATCCTGTTGTTCGGCTCCATCGAGAAAAGCTTGGTCCGATTGATCTTGGTGATCTCCCTGAGGGAGCTTATCGATTACTTCTCGATGAAGAGGTAGCACAGCTGCGGGCTTCGATCGGTTAGCAATGGTACACTTTTGCGTGAATAGAGATAAATAGAGACAAGGAGAAGGAATTATCTATCATGGATACGCGTTTTACCTCAATTATGACTATTGGTCTTGGAATGATAGGGTCATCATTTGTTATGGCGTATCGCGCTGCGTATCCTGATTCATATATCATTGGAGTTGATATTTCTCAAGACACGATAGACGAAGCGCAAGAGCGAGGATGGATTAATGAAGGCCTACTCGCTACCGATGATTTGTCAGAGGCGCTTTCTCGTTGTGATTTAGTGATGATCGCAACGCCTGTTCCCGTGGTCCCAGACTATTTTTGCTTGATAGCTGAAAATGATTTTGCAGGTGTTGTGACCGATACCTGTTCAACAAAGGCAATTGTGAGTCAGCAGGCAAAAAAGATTCTTCCTCATCCAGAAAAGTATATTCCGGGTCATCCTATGGCTGGTTCAGAAAAAAGCGGTATTGAAGCAGCGCGTGAAGATTTATTTCAGGGTGCTCATTGGGTTTTGTGTCCTGATGAGGCAACGTCTGCTCAAGACTATGCGGATATGCATGAAATGCTTACAGGTCTTGGTGCTCGCGTGGTGTCGCTTCCTCGAGATACCCACGATGAAGTGGTAGCGATTGTAAGCCATGTTCCTCATTTTGTAGCGTCATCGTTAGTGGAATTAGCGGTACGACATGCAGGTGATCAAGAGGCCTTATTCCGTTTGGCTGCTGGTGGTTTTAAGGATTCCACCCGTATTGCAGCGGGTTCTCCTGCTTTATGGACCGGTATTGCATTTGATAATCGAAATGCCATCGTGGAGGGCCTTGATGAGATTCAGACCATTTTAAAAAATTATGCAGATACGTTGCGTGAAGGTGATAAATCTGAGTTCACTTCACTTTTAGATCGTGCAGCGCAGGCTCGTCGTGCGCTTCCGTCAAAGTGGGTTCCCGCAACGGAAGATTTGCTCGAAGTGAGAATTCCCCTTACGAATCGTCCTGGCATAATTGCTGAAATAACAACTATTGCATCGAAGGCGGGTTGTAACGTACAGTCTATAGATATAGATCATATTACGTCGTCAAGTGCTGTGCTGGATTTGATTCTTACAGATGAAGGTGATATCGGAAAACTGTCGACACAACTCATAAAAGCCGGGTTTAGCGTTTCGTTCAACCCTTTGTTTAAGGAGTAGTTATGACCTCACCAAACACAACTCGTATTGAACCACTCGCTCGCCCTCTCGATGGAGTAGCGGCGGTACCCGGGGATAAATCTATTTCTCATCGCGCGGTAATGTTTGCTTCTATGGCAGAAGGTACTTCGCGACTCACAGGAGTTCTTAATTCTGCTGATGTTCGCTCTACCATTGCTGCAATGTCCGCTTTGGGGGCTACGGTTGCTCTTGAGCGTCAGCTCGATGGTTCTCTTGCAGGTGGTATTACTGGCTGGGGGGCAAATGGCCCAACGCAGCCAACGAAACCTATTGATTGTGGTAATTCAGGTACAACGGCTCGTCTGTTAATGGGGATTTTAGCCCCATGGAACATCAAAGTAGAAATTACGGGTGATGAATCATTAAAAAAGCGCCCCATGCGTCGTATTATTGCGCCTTTAATGAAAATGGGTGTTCGCTTTGAACCTGAGGCGTGCGAGACTTTGCCGGTAACTATTATGGGCACTCCAAACCTTAAGGCGATTACGTATGATTCTCCTATGGCTTCAGCTCAGCTTAAAACTGCGGTTCTACTTGCTGGCTTAGGGGCAACAGGCGAAACGGTTATTAATGAACCTGCCATTTCGCGTAATCATACTGAACTGATGTTACCTGAATTTGGTGTTAAGGCAGGAATGGCTTTCCGTCGGGCTTCAGTAGAAGGACCTGTTACTCTTCATGCGAACGAAGTTGATGTTCCAGGAGATCCTTCTTCAGCGGCGTTTCTTATCTGTGCTGCCTTGTTGAAGCCTGGCAGTTCAATTCAGATTGAAAAGGTAAGTCTTAACCCTGGACGAGTTGGTTTTATCCGCACACTTGAGCGTATGGGTGCTTCGATAGAAGTTCGTTATCTTACTGCTGAAGGTAAGGAACCCATTGGCATTATTGAGGCTGCGTATACTCCTCATTTGCGTGGGTGCGAAATTCCTTCACAACATATTGCTTCAGAGATTGATGAAATACCTGTTTTGGCACTTGTTGCCGCCCATGCATCAGGCATTACGGTATTTCGTGGGGTAAGTGAGCTTACCAAGAAAGAGTCGAATCGATTGGATGCGATTATTCAAGGTCTCGAATTGATGGGCGTGAATGCCTGGGCAGAAAACGATAATCTCTATATTGAAGGACAGCCGGGTCTGGAAGTGCCTGAAGGGTTGGTGTTTGATTCTCGAAAAGATCACCGTTTAGCGATGACCTGGGCTTTGGCGGGATTGTGCTCCCATCATGCAGTTGACATCATTGACTTTGATTGTATTTCTGTAAGTTTCCCCCGTTTCTTAGAGGTAATGAGAGGGCTTGCCTAATGATTATTGCAATAGATGGACCATCGGGTGCAGGAAAGTCTACGGTTGCCAAAGCGGTTGCCAAAAAGCTGGGTTTTTCTTGTTTGGATACTGGCGCAATGTATCGTGCGGTTGCATGGAAGGCTTTGCAGGAAGGGATTTGCCTTACTAACGGGCAGGCGCTTACTGAAATTGCGCAAAATCACACCATTAGTTTTGGACACGAAGAAGGTAATCCTGTTCCAAAGCGAGTTTTTTGCGATGATCAAGAGATTACCGATGAGATTCGTACAGCGAAAATAGACAAAAGCGTTTCGGCGGTGTCGGCGGTACCGGGGGTAAGGCAGGCATTGGTTGAGCAGCAGCGTCGTATCGGTTCTGAAGGTAATTACGTAGTAGAAGGACGCGATATTGGAACGGTGGTATTTCCCGGTGCGGAAGTAAAAATATTTCTGAGCGCTACCCCTGAGGAGCGTGCTCATAGACGAGTACGTCAAAACGTTGATCGTGGGGTGGGCTCTATCGACTACAACGAGGTTCTTGCTGATATTGTGCGTCGAGACGAGTTGGATTCAAGCCGCGATACCTCTCCTTTAAGACCAGCAGATGATGCTCTCTGTATTGACTCTACTGGTAAATATATCGAAGAAATAATTGCAATGATTTGCGGTAGCGCACAAGCAAAAATGTAGAGAAGGCTAGGATACCGTTCGTAATGTTTAGTGTTCATGAAGAATTCTGGGATCGTCCCTGCATGGGAAATGATCAAACAAATCATGTTCCCCGATTTTTGATTTATATTATTGCGGGTATTCTGAATTTCGTTTTCCGCGTATTTTTCCGCATGAAAATCGAAAATCAAGAAGTGATTGATAAATTTAAGGGTAAAACAACTGGTGCGGTACTTATCGCTCCTCATTACTCTTATCTTGACGTTATTGTGGCTTTTCTTTCTGTTCGCCCACGCGCTTGGCTTCGTCTTATGGCACGTGATTCCCTGTTTGTAGTAGGAAACAATTTTCTAGGTGAAATAATCTCTCGTGCAGGAGCGTTTCCGATTAAGCGAAATACTGCAGATCGTACCGCTATGAAGCGTGCTGCACGTATGCTTAAAAATGGCGAATGGGTTGGAATTTTTCCGGAAGGAACACGAAGGAGCAAGGGAAGCAATAAGCCTGAGCTTCATGCAGGTGCTGTTTTGATTGCTCGTATGGGGAAGGCTCCCATCGTTCCTCTTGGACTAGAGAATGTTGCAAATATCAAACGAAAAGGGGAGCGTGTTCGTTTTCCAAAAGTAATCGTTCGATTTGGTGAACCTATTTCGCTTGATTCCTTTGATTTTCTACCCAAGGATGAACGAATGGATGCCTGCGCTTGGTATACCATGCGTGAGGCGTATGCCTTAACGTTTAACTGTCCTGCTCATGAGGTGAATATGGCTGAGTTGTTCCCCGATGCGAAGGATTATACCGAAGTGTTTGAACAGCATCCTATTGCCGCTTTTGATCCTGCAACTCTGCCAGATTATCTTCCAAAAGCTAAATCGGAGTCTTAAATGGGAACTCTCACGGTAATTCGCGCTGAACATGCAGGAGCTTGCTATGGGGTACAGCGTGCGCTCGATATGACCTTAAAGGCAAATGATTCTGATGGTTCAGTTTGTACTCTTGGTCCTTTGATTCATAATCCTCAGGTGGTTTCCGAATTGGAGGAGCAAGGTATTCATGTTGCTCAATCAGTATCTGATGTGCAGGCAAAGAAGGTTGTTATTCGTTCTCATGGGGTAGTTCCTCAGGTAATCGATGAACTTGTTTCGCGGGATCTGTACGTGGTAGATGCAACTTGTCCGCATGTGATGCGTGCTCAGCGTGCTGCGGCTAAGCTGGCGCATGAAGGAAGACAAGTTCTTGTTGTCGGCGAAGCGGGGCATCCTGAAGTTGAAGGGATATCTGCTCATGCACGTGCTGCGGGTGGCGATTGCATTATCGTAGGCGGCGTTCAGGATATTCCCTCTGTACTTTCTTCCCGTATTGGTGTTGTGGTGCAGACCACTCAATCAGAATCAAAGCTTGCTGAAGTTCTTAATGCCCTTGAAGATAAAAAACTTGATATTGAAGTGAGGAACACAATTTGTTCCGCTACTACCCAACGCCAAAAATCTGCCATAGCGCTTGCCCAAAAGGTAGAGGTGATGGTAGTCATTGGAGGGCGTAATTCTTCTAATACAACTCGCCTCTATGAAATATGTCTAAAGTATTGTCCGTATACCTATCACATTGAATCGGCAGACGAGATCGAACCTTCCTGGTTTAATGATGGGCAAACTGTAGGGGTTACGGCAGGAGCTTCTACTCCCGATAATCAAATTGAAGATGTGATTGCGCGACTTCATTCGTTATAGGCAGCAATCGCAGGATAATTCCCATCGATTGTTCCTAAAAGAGCAAATCACCATACGATGTTGGTGTGTTCTGATAAAGTGCTGGGTTTTGCGTGGTATCCTGAAAGCTTGAAAAGACAAACGAATCCTTTAGCTAGGAGTAACTATGTCATTACCAATTGTTGCTATTGTGGGGCGTCCAAACGTGGGCAAGTCCACGATGGTTAACCGTCTTGCGGAAAATAATGAAGCAATTGTTCACGAAATGCGTGGCGTGACACGAGATCGTTCGTATCATGAAGCTGACTGGAATGGACGTTCGTTTACGCTCATTGATACGGGTGGTATCGAAATGGGAAGTGACGATGCCTTCCAGGGTTCGATTACTTCTCAGGCGCTTGCTGCTACCGAAGAAGCTGATGTCATTGTTTTTCTTGTTGATGGAAAAACGGGAATCAATGCTGATGATGAGGAAGTTGCTCGTATCTTGCGACGTTCCAAAAAGCCCGTACTTTTGGCGGTAAATAAGCTTGATAGCGTAAAGCAGGAAGGCGAGCTTTGGGAATTCTATCAGCTTGGCTTAGGTGATCCTCGTCCTGTTTCAGCGCTTCACGGTACGGGAACGGGTGATCTATTAGATGAAATAGTTTCGCTTTTCCCTGAAGATAAAGTTGAAGAAGATGTGCTCGATTCAATTAATGTAGCTATTATTGGGCGTCCAAATGCTGGTAAATCATCACTTACCAATAAGCTTACCAACGATAATCGCTCTATCGTATCTGATGTGGCAGGTACCACGCGTGATGCTATCGATACTGTTGTAGAGCATGAAGGAACGTATTACACCATTGTTGATACGGCGGGTCTCCGCAAGAAAAGCGTTGTTCATGAAGATGTAGAGTATTACGGATTTGTTCGTGCCATGCGTGCGATAGATCGCGCGCAGGTGGTATTACTTGTCATTGATGCAACGCTTGGCTTAACTGACCAGGATCAGCGAGTTGCAGGTATGGCAGCGGAACGCGGATGCGCCATGGTGGTCCTTTTGAATAAATGGGATTTGGTGGAAGGTCCAGAGGCTAAAGCAGAAATTCGCGAACGTATTGAGGATCGCTTAACGTTTGTTGGTTATGCTCCTGTTATTGCGATTTCGGCGCTTTCTGGCAAAAACGTTCATCGCATCTGGAATGCCATTGATACTGCATATCAAAACTATTCTTCGGTAATTTCTACCAGTCGATTAAATGTATGGCTGCAGGATATTCGCGAGTTCGGACATACCATTTCTAAGGGTAAACGAATCTTGAAATTGAAGTATGTGACCCAGACGGGTACCGAACCTCCTTTCTTTACCTTTTTCTGTAACCACCCCGATCTGGTAGAGCCTTCATTTGAGCGCTACTTAGAGAATCGACTACGTTCGACTTTTGGATTTGAGGGAACTCCTATACGTTTGAAGTTTAAGAAGAAGGACTAAAAAATGCTGTCTTGTTTTGGTTTTTTTGTTCTGCTATTTCTGATTGCGTTTTTATTGGGATCTATTCCTTGGGGCGTTATTATTTCGCGCGCGTTTTACCATACTGACGTTCGTGAGCATGGTTCAGGAAATATTGGAACAACCAATGCAATGAGAACGCTTGGAAAAGTAGGAGGCTCTGCAGTCTTTATTCTCGATTTCGGTAAGGGTGTTTTAGCGGGTGTTATTGCAACCTTATTTGCGAGTCAGGTTTTAACAGATTTGACAGCGTTGCGAGAGCTTTGTATTGCGACAGGGATTACAGGACCTAATCCTGATGACGCTGCGGTTCTCTTTAGAACTACCCAGATATGTCTTAGTATCGCTTTTCTTGGTTGTATTTGGGGTCATATTTTTAGTCCTTGGTTGAAGTTTAAAGGTGGTAAAGGAATTGCAGTGGCGGTAGGATGCCTTGTTTCTACCTTTGGACTAACGGGCACTCTTTTGGAATTGGCGATATTTATTATTCTTGTTGCTACTACTAAATATGTGTCAGTTGGTTCAATCGCAGCAGCGATAGCTTGTCCGTTTTTTGCCTTGTATTTTTTTGGAGGCAACGGAATAGCGATCGCGGTATGTTTAATTGCTGCACTTACGGTAATTTGGGCTCATCGAGAAAATATTGCTCGTCTACGTGCGGGAAATGAGAATAAGATTGGTTCAAAGAAAGCTCAATCTCAGTAAGGGATGAGGTAAACCATGAAAAAGATCGCGGTCATAGGGGCAGGATCGTGGGGGACTGCGCTTGCTCAGACACTTGCGGTAGGAGGTAATGAGGTTTGCATGTGGGCACGCAAGGAAGAAGTTGCTCAGTCTATTACGCAAACCCATCGAAATCCTCGCTATTTAACCGGTATCGTGTTAGAAAAGGCAATCAGTGCTACCAGTAGTTTGGATGCCTGCGTGAAAGATGCCCAGGCTGTTGTTATGGTGACGCCCTCTCGTCTTACCCGTTCTTTTGCCGAGCAGCTCTCACCTCTTCTCTCTCAGGATATTCCCCTTATTTTGTGCTCTAAGGGTGTTGAAGAAGGTACGGGCATGGTGCCTATGCAGGTTTTTGAAGAAGTGTTGGGTAATCCCAGCCGCCTTGCAGCCCTTTCAGGTCCTAACCATGCAGAAGAGGTTGTGTTAGGAATACCTGCGGGAACGGTTATCGCATCACCTAATAACGAAACTGCATGCTTTTTCCGTGATCTGTTTACTACCAGCACGTTTCGTTGCTATACCTCAGAAGACTACATTGGTGTTGAGCTGTGTGCTGCCTATAAAAACGTTATTGCTATTGCCGTAGGTGCGTCGTATGGCATGGGCTATGGAGACAATACTGCTGCAATGCTGATGACAAGAGGTATGGCAGAAATGAGTCGCCTTGTTTGTGCTTGTGGTGGTAAAGCTTTAACAGTTATGGGGCTTGCAGGTGCGGGCGATCTTATTGCAACCTGTACATCCGAACATTCTCGTAATCGGACTTTCGGGAAAGCACTTGCTCAAGGCGGCACTCTTGAAGCTTATGAAAAACGTACTCATATGGTTGTTGAAGGTGCCCTTGCTTGTATGACTATCTGTCCTTTGGCAGAGCGCTATCAGGTAGAACTACCCATTGCTACCGCAGTTCGTTCGATGGTTTGGGAACACGGTGCGCTTGAATCGATTGCTCACGAGTTATTTAATCGACCGTTAACTACAGAGTTTTGGGGTCTTGTAGATTCCGAGGCGCTCTCGTGAGCTTGTCGGTACATAGCAGTAATGGTGTTCGAGAAACGTCTTCATTTACGTACTTTGTATATCGCACCCCGCTAGGGCGAATAACGTTGGCTTCTGATGGCGAAGCGCTTACTCAAATGGCTTTTGGGGTAGCTGAATTTAAGGGCGAATATCGTCCTTGTGCTTTAACCAATCAAGCTTCCAGTGAAGTTCTCGAATATCTTGCGAAAAAGCGTGAAACCTTTACTCTTCCTCTTCATCCTAAAGGTAGTACTTTTCAAAAAAAGGTTTGGGATTGCGTATCGTCTATACCGTATGGACAAACAAAAACGTATGCTCAAGTCGCAACAGATATAGGGACTCCTAAAGGGATTCGTGCTGTTTCGTCTGCCTGCATCCATAATCCTCTTCCCCTTTTTATTCCCAGTCATAGGGTGGTTGGAATTCATGGGGATATGGGAGGTTTTGTGACAAATCCAGCAGTTAAACAATACTTGATCGATCTTGAATCGCGGAAAGATAATTAACAGCGAAAAGATATGTATAAAAACTGCGTAAACCTGAGTTAGAAATGCAGCAGTGGGGAAAGGAAAAAAGGTGTTTGGAGAAGTAAAGATTGCTCCCTCAATTCTTTCGGCTGATTTTATGAATATGGAACAGGATATTCATATGCTTGAGAGGGGCGGTACCGATTTTATCCATGTTGACGTAATGGATGGTCATTTTGTCCCCAATCTTACTTTAGGTGTTCCTTTTGTAGCGCAGCTAAAGAAGATAACCGATATCCCTCTTGATGTTCACCTGATGATTTCAAACCCCTTAGAGCAGCTTGACTGGTATCTCGAGGCAGGTGCTGATTGGGTTTCTGTACATAGGGAGGCCTTACGTGATGATGAAGAAGTACGTCAAGCAATTGAGCGCATAAGATTGGCAGGTGCCCATCCTGCGCTTACGGTTAAACCTGACTATCCTATTGAAGAACTGGAACCCTATATTGCTGATCTTGATATGGTTTTAGTTATGAGTGTCTTCCCTGGTTTTTCGGGCCAATCATACATTGAGGGCAGCGAAATGCGGGTAGCATGCGTTGCAGAAATGGCGAAACGTCTTAATCCTGAATTACTGATTGAAGTTGATGGGGGAATAAGCGCCCAGAGAACTGCGGGGTTAGTGTGTGCTCAGGGAGCTGATGTGTTGGTGGCAGGCTCGGGAGTATTTGCTCAAAGTGACCCAGAGAAAGCAATCGAAATTCTGCGTAATGCTGGTATGGCGGGACGCGGTGCTACGACGAGCGTTTAAGGAAAACCTGTTAGTCGATGGAGTCACGACAAACGCTTAATAATGACCTGTTAGTCGACGCACTGAATAATTACGAAAAGCAGTTCATCATGGATAGATGATGTGAAATTATCGGGAGATAGAATGTCTAGAGAAACTGAAAAGCAAACAGCGATTACCTATCTTGATTGGGCCGCAACCGCACCTCTTTCACAGAGTGCTTGTGATGCTATGATGCCTTACTTAACATCGGGGGTTGAGGGGCTTTGTAAAGGAGCAGGCAACGCGAACTCTCTCTATGAAGTGGGACGCGTGGCTTTTCGGGCGCTCGAGCAGGCACGAGAAACAATAGCTCGCGGTATAGGAGCTCGCCCCGATGAAATCATTTTTACATCTGGTGCAACTGAGGCAGATAATGCGGCGTTATTTGGAATTGTGGATGCTTGCATGATGAAAGCAGAACAGTCAGGTGATCATGAGTGCGTTCCGCAAATAGTTGTCTCTTCGATTGAGCATGAAGCGATACTAGAAGCGGCAGAGGTATTGGGTCGTTGGGGTGCCCAAGTAACCTATGTTGAGCCAGATGCCTCGGGACATATTACTCCCGAGGCACTTCAGAGTGTTTTGACTAATCGGGTAATGCTTGTTTCTATTATGGCTGTTAATAATGAAGTGGGATCCGTGATGGATATTCCTGCCCTTGCTCGTATTGCGCATGAAGCAGGAGCTTTGTTTCATGTAGATGCAACCCAGGCCCTAGGAAAGGTGCCCTTATCGGTTAAACAATGGGGTGTGGATGCGCTGTCTCTATCCTCCCATAAAATTGGAGGACCTAAAGGTATGGGTGCGTTGTTTTTAAAGGCTCGTACGCCCTTTACTGCTCAGATTGTGGGCGGCGGTCAAGAAAGCGGTAATCGTAGCGGAACTCAGAATGTAATGGGGGCGGTGGGCTTTGCAGCGGCATGCCAAGCTTCATTGGCGAATTTGGAGACTCAGACAGAGCGTTTACGGGAACTACGCGATGAATGTTATGCACGCTTTGCTCGTTACGATAAGGTGAAAGCGACCGTTGCTGTTGAAAAGGGAAGTTTGACTTACGCTCCTCATATTGTTCATGTTTTGGTTTCGGGTGTTGAGAGCGAGACGCTCATTATGCAGCTTGATCGCCGAGGTATTTGCGTCTCGGGAGGATCTGCTTGTGCTTCGCACGACCTAGATCCTTCTCATGTTTTAAAAGCGCTTGGCGTTTCGCGTGATGAAGCTCTAGGTGCACTGAGGCTTTCTTTCGGAAACGATACCACCGTTCAGGATATTGAGAAGTTCTTTGCCGCCTTTGATGAGGTCATCGAGAAGTATGCATAGTCATAATAGAAAAGAGAAATAAACGCGAGAGAGGCTCTGTTCGGTGGAATTAGTAAGTCAACATAACCATACCGATATGACAAATCACGGCCATGGAAGTATTGAGGAGCTTGTTAAAACTGCTTATCAGCAAGGAATGGCTAATATCGCAATAACGGAACACTATCCGTTAACACATGAAGTGGATCCGCGAGATTATGTTTCTATGCCAGCATCACGACTTGAAGAATATATTGAGAGGATTAAAGCACAGCGCGAATTGTATCCCGATATGGAAATTCTTGTTGGGTGTGAACTTGATTGGCTTGGTGAGGGAGAAGATCGTACTTTTACGGATGAAACCTATGAGCCTTTCGATATTATTTTAGGTTCAGTTCATTTTCTTGATCTGTGGCCTTTTGATGATCCAGCACAACGTGGTTTTTGGGATGAAGTAGGGGCTGATTACATATGGCGACGCTACTTTGAAGTATGGTGTGAGGCGGTTACTTCTTCAGTTCCTTTTACGGTTATGTCTCATCCTGATTTGGTAAAGAAATTTAATCGTATGCCAAGCTTCGATCCAAAGCCTTTATTTCAGCAGGCAGCAGAGGCTGCACGTGCGGGAGAACGCATGATTGAAGTAAATACTTCGGGATTGACCTACGCCTGTAAAGAAATGTTTCCTTGCCAAGATTTATTGAGAGAGTTTCAGCGGGCGGGAATACGCTGTACGATCGGTTCTGATGCTCACCAGCCTTCAAAGGTAGATCAGTTTATTGAGCAAGGATATCGCTGGATGTATGATGCGGGATATCGTGAGGTAAGCGTTGTACGACCTGATGGGGATATAAGAACTATTGCCCTTACTTAAGAGTAAGCTATATGAGTGCATTATGATAATGGGAGCGGTAAAGAAAGAGGGAAAGCATCATGGCGGAGTTAGAGACATCGCTTAAGCGTACCGATACAGGAACTATTGCTCCAAAAAAATACTTCGTTGTTAGTCGGAGAACTGGAAAAAAATACTCTTGCAAGAAATGCCTTCAGAGGATGCTTGTTCATGGGATAGAACAGGAATGTTGGTAGGAAATCCTCTTGAGGTAGTGCGTGGTGTTGCGATTGCGCTTGATCCTACTATTCCTACTATAAAGGCAGCTAAAGAAGCGGGTGCTAATGTTTTAGTAACTCACCATCCGGTGTTTCTTGAGGCACCTGATTCCTTTGTTCCTGATGTAATCCAGGGTCACACTCCAGGTGCTGTTGTTCGTTTTGCTTGTGAGCAGGGTATAAGCATTATGTCATTTCATACCGCGCTGGACGTTTCGATAGCTGGCCTTGCTGCGCTGCCTAAACTCTTACGATTAAAACCGATTGGGGTATTGGAGCCGCTTGAAAAAGGAAGCGATAAGGGTTTTGGGCAGATATGCGAGCCAACTGATGGTGATGCCGAACAGGGTATTTCCCTTCGTCATCTGAGTGCTCGATGTGTCTCGGTCTTTGAGTCGCTTCCTCGTGTGTGGGGTTCATCTGATCGAGTGGTCAACCGCATAGTTACCTGCGGAGGTTCAGCAGGGTCTCTTCTACAGGAATGCTTAGACCAGGGGGTAGAATGCTTAATTTGCGGCGAAGCGAAATATCATGAGGCACTCGATGCTTCGTTGTCTGGGCTTTCTATTATTGAATTAGGGCATGATGTGTCAGAATTTCCTTTGTGCGCATTGCTTGCAGCTCAGGTTCAAGCGGCTGGTATTGCGCAGAATTGTATTAGTATGATTGACCAGAAGAATAAGTGGTACACTCCCGAATCTTCTCGTCGTTGATCGAGTACACCCGAAACTTAAACTTCTTTGATTAGGTGAAAACAGAAAGGCAAAACGGCTTTATGAACGCTACTGAACATGACATTGCCATCCTTCGTAAACTCCAGGAAGCAGATCGCAAAGTACTTACCGCGAAGAAGGAATTTGAAAATCTTCCGCATCGTAGCGCTATTCTTGAGGTTCGTTCTAAAAAGGATGAAATATTAAAGAAGAAGGTTCAGGTTCAAGATATGCTCGATGATGAAGAGGGCAAATTGACCTCTCTTGCCCAAGAAGACGAGCAGTTGGCGAAAAAGCAGGATGATATTTCGCAGGAACTTGCTGAGGTTCAGGGCGACTATAGGGCGGTTACCTCAAAAACACGAGAGCTAGACGGAATTCGCAAACGTCGTGAAAAGGTATCGCTTGAACTGTCACGTGTTGAAGAACAGATCAACAAAATTAATCCCGTCATGAAGCAGATAATGACTGCACTTTCTGCCATGGAAGAAAAAGAAAAGGAGCTGGTAGAGTCTTTTCAAAAAACGGGAGGCTCGCTTCGGATGGTCATCGTGGAAGGCGAAAAGGTTCGTGCTGAATTAGCACAGATGATCGATCCGGCGCTGCTAAAGCTTTATGAGCAGACTTTGGAGCGTTGCGGTGGCGTTGCGCTTGCGGAATTGGTGAATAATTCTTGCGGTGCATGTCGAATATCTTTTGATCAAAGTCGTTTAAGTAGGATTCATTCTGAGGCACCTCTTGCTACCTGTCCTTCTTGTCATCGGTTGTTGCTAGTGGAAGAATAACGACTTTTCGTAAAAGGAGTTTTACAAAGTGGTCGCAAAGGTGCGCTTCGTGTAAAACTGCTGCTGGTAAAGCTTATAATGCTGGTTATCTGGCGTTTATCGGATTGCTTGCGAAATAATCAGAGAAGACGGTGCCTAAAGAAAACTTGGAAGCGTACGGGTAATAAAAGGAGCGTAGGCGACATGAAGCTTGTTACGAGAGAAGACCAAGAAGAACTGGAACACGCTTGTCTTTCTGGTGATGCTGCGTTCTCCGATGAAACAGAAGGAAGGCGCTTTTCGACAGAAGGCGACTTGTATCGTAGTGAGTATCAGAGGGATCGCGATAAGATCCTGCACACTAAAGCATTCCGTCGTCTTTCCCATAAAACACAAGTTTTTCTTGCTCCTCAAGGGGATCATTATCGAACGCGACTTACTCATACCCTTGAGGTTGCTCAGATTGCACGGACTATTGCCCGTGCGCTCGGTTTAAACGAAGATCTTACGGAGGCAATCGCTCTTGGGCATGACTTGGGGCATACTCCTTTTGGGCATGTGGGAGAGCAAGCTATTTCTGCCTGTCTTGCTAAGCATCGAGGATTAGATACAGATCTTCCAGAAAGCAAAACGCTCTATCGTCATAATGTTCAGAGTTTGCGCGTAGTGGATGTTATAGAAAATGAGGGCAAGGGTCTCAATCTTACCGCAGAAGTGCGTGATGGAATTGTATGCCATACAGGTTCAAAGCGCGCTGAAACTCTTGAGGGTAGAATTGTGGCAACGGCAGATCGCATTGCCTATGTAAACCATGACATCGATGACGCAATTAGAGCAGGTGCTTTATTGGAAGCTGATTTGCCTCAATCGACTCATAAAGTGTTGGGGGAAAATCATTCCACTCGTATTCAGACTTTGGTGCACGACATGATTGAAACCTCGGCGAGAAGCGATGATATTGTCATGAGTGAACCTGTATGGGATGCCATGATGGAGCTTCGTTCGTTTTTATTTGATCATGTTTATACGTCAGAGCCCGTTATGATCGAGGTCGCAAAAGCAAAACACTTGGTCGAAGACATATTTGATTATTTTGTTCGCCACTACGATAAAGTTCCTGAGGATTTGAAAGACATTTCAGGAGGAGATCCCCTACGTGCGGTAACTGATTATGTTGCCGGCATGACTGATCGCTATGCACGGAGCTTCTTTATGGATATGTTTGTTCCTCATACTTGGAACCATTAGACCAAAAAGGCTGCTGTTTTAAAAAGTAGAGCAGGGGTAGGTTGCTAATTTAAATAACAATTCTTAAGGGCTTGGTACTTTTTTGTTTTCTCGAGCCAATCGGTGAGGTTCGTACTTTTTTGCGGCGCTTTGGCAAAACCGTGCTATGCTTTCATGCGCTATGAATGAGGAAGTGCAGCAGTCAGATTCGACTCAAATAGATCAAAAAAAATCGTTACGTAGTCGTGCTCGAGAAGTATTGAGTGCGGCTTTGCCTGTCATGCTGGGGTATGTGTTTTTGGGTATTCCCTGTGGCATTTTGTGTCAACAGGTAGGAATGAATCCTTTGCAGGTGTTCCTGCTTTCTATGCTTTTTTATTCCGGTGCGGGGCAATATATGATCCCGAATATGTGGCTTGCAGGATCTCCTGCACTTGCAATTATTGCTTCGGTTACTTTGGTAAATTCGCGTCAGCTTCTTTATGGTGCTTCTCTTTCCCGTTTTTGCGGAACGGTTCAAAAAAAGCTGTCATTTCTGTTTGGTGCAACCGTTACGGATGAATCATTTGCGGTTAACCTGGGTCGTTTTGAGAAAGGATCCTGGAGTGTTGGTATGGCAACAGCGGTGAATATTTGTTGTCAGACTACCTGGGCTCTTGCAAATGTAGCAGGGGTGGTGCTGGGGTCGCTCTTGACTGTTCCTAGTGCGCTTGCCTCTTTTGCTATGACCAGTATTTTTCTGTGTCTTCTGTTTTCGCAGAAAGGAACAAAAGCAAATATTGTTGCAGCAGTGATGGCGGTTCTTGGCGTATTTATTTGTAAATGTATTGGTCTTAGCGGTCCTGCAATTTTAATAGGTGCCTTAATAGGTGTTGTGGCGGGGATTGTGGTTTCACGCAAAGGAGGTGCGGCCCATGTCTTGGACTGAGTTTGCTTTTATAGGCCTTGCTTGCGCTTTGACCATATTATTGTTCCGCGTGATTCCTGTTTTTGCGCTGCGTGGACGCGATTTGCCTGGTTGGCTTTCTCAAGCGCTCGCTTTTATTCCGCCTGCTGCCTTTGCGGCTCTCATTGCAAATGATCTGCTTTCGCCTGATATGTTTGCATCAGGGAAATTTGGCCTGGTGCTTTTGCCTTTAGTGGCGGCGGCGGTAGTTATTGTGGTTGCTCTCAAAACTAAATCGCTTGTTTGGTGTATTGTTGCAGGAGTTGGATCTTACGGCGTTTTGATGCTTATTTGACCTTATAATAAGAGGACTCGAAAAGGACTTGAGTATTTCAGGAAAAACAGAATTAGCTCTTGCATCCAAACATAAATGAGAGTACAATTCTCTGCTGTGTCAAAAGACACCACATAAGTACATACAAGTATTTACTATATAAGAAGGATAAGGAAAGCCATGGATATCATCCGCGCAATCGAACAGCAGCAGATCAAACCTGATGTTGCAGAATTCAATGTAGGTGACAATGTTAAAGTTCACTATCGCATCAAGGAAGGCAATCGTGAGCGTATTCAGGTCTTCCAGGGTGACGTTATCCGTCGTCATGGTGCTTCAAACCGTGAAACTTTTACCGTTCGTAAGATCAGCTTTTCTGTTGGAGTAGAGCGTACCTTCCCTGTACACTCTCCAAAGATCGAAAAGATCGAGGTAGTACGTCGTGGTGACGTAAATCGTGCAAAGCTCTACTATCTGCGCGACAAGGTTGGCAAGGCTGCAAAGATCAAGGAAAAGGCTTTCTAGGTTTTACCTTATTGTATGATCAAGGGCACGAAGTGATTCGTGCCCTTTTTTATGTTTGGTCAAACGTTGTTTTGCCTTCAAGATTTGAGTCGCGTCAATAATGGCAGAAACTTGCGAGTAAGGAGTAAATAGATGTCTCAGACGGTTGCAGATATTCGTGCACGCTTGTCAAAAGTTACTGCCGAAGAATTTGCTATCCTTGAGCGCTCGCTTTGTGCCGATACGCGCAAAGGTGTTCAGCAAGCTCTTACTCAAACACGCCATCGCTTGGAGGCAGAAGGGGCAGAAAAGCAACGTTTAGACGCTCTGTATTCATTTGAGCGAGAAATATCAGAGGGGAAACTTGTAGTGGGGCTTGATGAAGTGGGTCGTGGCCCTCTTGCTGGTCCCTTGACGGTAGGTGCAGTGGTGCTAAAGCAAGATGCGGCTCATATAAAAGGGTTAAACGATTCTAAACAGATTCCTGAGTCGAAGCGGCTTGTGATAGCAGAAGCGGTAAAAGAGTACGCTTGCGCATATGCGGTAGTACACATTGAACCGCAAGAAATAGATGAGCGAGGGATATCTGCGTGCTTGCGTAAAGCGTTTACGCAAGCAATTGCCGCTATTGAAGCACAGGGTGTACATCCAGAGGTAGTGCTGTTAGATGGAAACCCGCTTCACTTGGATTCACGTGAAATAAATGTTGTACATGGGGATGCGCGCTGTGCCTCTATAGCAGCAGCCTCCGTTCTTGCTAAAGTTTCGCGTGATTCTTTGATGATTGAATACGATGCCCAATATCCTGGATACGACTTTGCTTCCTCTAAGGGTTATGGCAGTGCGCGGCACCGGGCGGCTATCGTAGAGAAGGGCTTAACGCCTCTCCATCGAATTTCGTTCTGTCAAGGACTTATACAGGATCGATTGTTTTAGGGTCCCTCTTTTCTGATTTAAGAAACATAGTTGTTTCTTGTGCGTTTCTTTGTGCGTTTATGTGAGATTTCTTGTTTCTTTTTCATAGAAACACTATCTCTTTAGGTGCATTTAATAGGTGTTATCTTTCCCTTTTGTGTGAATTTTGCTCTCTATGCTGGTAAGTGTTAGGAGGGCAAGATGACTACTTTATCAAATGAAACGGTACCAACATCTGAGCAGGAACAGAGTTTAAAGCGAGAGCGCTTGCACTGAAAGGCAGAATGGGGAAGAAGTCTTGAGCAAGCACAGGAAGAAGGAGTATCTTGCTCCTCTAACTCTGAAGAGCCAAATACGGTTCACTATGCTCCTCATGAGCTTGGCCGCAAGGGGGAAACAGCGGCAGCTCGTTTTCTAAGAAATCAAGGCTATGAAATACTGGAGCAAAACTGGACCTGCTTTGCGGGAGAAGCAGATATAATTGCTCGCATTGAAAATACGCTCTGTTTTATTGAGGTTAAAACTCGCTCACAACTTCAAAAAGGATTTCCTGAAGAAGCAGTTGATGCACGTAAACGAGATCGCTATGAACGAATAGCAGCTTGTTACCTGAAAGATTCCGCTTTGTGTGACATTCGTGTTCGCTTCGATGTTATCTCTATTCTTGTGCTGTCTGAACATCGGGCTTTTCTACGCTTTCATACCAACGCCTTTGGAGTTGAGTAGTAATGGCGCAGCGCAGTTTTGTAATTCAGAGCGCAACAATTCATGGAGTAGAAGCACTTCCAGTGCTTGTCGAGGTGGTTATATCGAGCGGGATTCCTTCCTTTTCGATTGTGGGTATGGCAGATGCGACCATTATGGAGTCACGCGAGCGGGTGAAAGCGGCATTACGCGCAAGTGGTTTTGTCATGCCGACTGACAAGATTGTTGTTAATTTAGCACCTGGTGCCTTAAGAAAAACTGGTTCAGGATTCGATTTGCCTATAGCGCTTGGAATTTTGGCAGCAACAGGGCAAATCAATCCCGAATGGGTTGTGGGTGCTCTAGTGGTTGGGGAATTGTCACTAAGTGGTGCTGTGCGAGCTAACGTAGGAATGTTGGCGTATCAAAAGTGCGCTTTAGAGCATGGCTGGGATATTGTAACAGGCATTGCTGAGAGGGGATTTTTCTCGCTTGAGGGAGTAACCTGCCACATTCTGGAAAGACTTGCTCATATACGTACGGGCAGCTTTGTTGCAGGGAGATCTTTTGTCTCGGAGCCGTTGAATGAATCTCTTGATTATTCCGAAGTGCTTGGACATGAAGCAGCAAAGCGAGCTTTACAGGTGGCAGCTGCGGGCAATCATGGAGTACTGATGGTTGGTCCTCCAGGGTCCGGCAAGACTATGCTCGCTCAGCGTTTTGTAACTATTCTTCCTGATTTGAATAAGGTGCAAAAAATCGAAGCAGCACTTGTGCATTCGGTTGCTGGGGAGGATATTTCTTCCCTGTTATCGGGGAGGAGACCTTTTCGGAGTCCGCATCATAGTGCTACTGCGGCGGGGTTAATTGGAGGAGGCAAGCCTCCTCATCCTGGCGAGGCTTCATTGGCCCATCAGGGAGTGCTCTTTCTTGACGAATTGGCAGAATTTAAGACTTCAGTACTGCAAACGCTTCGTCAGCCGCTGGAATCGGGGGTTATTACTCTGACTCGGGTAGATGGGACTTACGAGTTCCCTGCTCGCTTTCAGCTCATAGCAGCAACAAACCCTTGTCCTTGCGGGTATTTTGGTGATCCAAGTGGTAAATGTCGTTGTAGCGCATCAATTGTACAGGCGTATCAAAACAGAATGGGCGGTCCGCTGATTGATCGGATCGATATGAGAATTGATGTATGGCGCGAGAAAAGCGAGGAACTATTCGATTCTGCGCAAGGAAAAAGTTCTTCGCAGCTACGCGAGGGAGTGGAAAAAGCCCACGCCTTTGCATCTTCACGCAAGAAAAACCATCCTAATCCCCAAAAAGGACTGCGCGCATTACGCGATATGTGTTGCTTCGATAAGCAGACAGAAGATTTCTTTTTGTCTCTTTCAAAAACAAAAGAAATGAGTGCGCGTTCGCTTGCAAAAACCTTATTACTATCGCGCACGATTGCGGATATCGCTGAGTCAAAACAAGTAAAACAAGAGCACGTTGCAGAAGCCTTTACGTTGCGATTTGGAGGAGGTTCGCAATGGTAGTGGAACCAAATTTACATGAAGCTCAGCAAATGCATGCAGAGCGTTTCGCCCCTCTTCCTTCGGTAAAGTTGTCGGGTAAACGCTGGGAATTACTGTATGGAGAAGAAGGGTATCCTGAATCTCTTACTTTTCTGTCTGATCCACCGAAGAAGCTTTATGGTATAGGAAATCAGGATGCGCTACGAGATGGGCTTGCGGTAATTGGAGCGCGTAAAGCAACTCCGTATGGAAGGGCTGCGGCTCGACAATTTGCTCGCATGGCGGCAGAAAGAGGAATACCGATCGTTTCTGGAGGAGCGCTAGGCTGCGATTCTGAAGCCCATAAAGGTGCCTTGGAGGCAAAGGGAGAAACGGTTGTGGTACTAGGTGGTGGATGCAATCAAGTGTATCCACAAGCAAATACTCATTTGTTTCAGCGGGTAATCGATTCGGGAGGCGCAATCGTTTCAGAACGTCATTGGGATTATCCTCCGTTGCCCTATGCTTTTCGCGCGCGAAACCGCATTATTGCCGGATTATCGCGGGCAACACTAATCGTGGAGGCAGGACTACCTTCGGGAACTTTTTCTACGGCAGATGATGCGTTAGCGGCAGGGAAAGAGGTGCTAGCCGTTCCCGGTCCTATAACTTCTGCAACCTCTCTTGGTGCTAATAGGCTTATTTATCAAGGAGCTACTCCCATTGTCGATACTGAAAGCTTCGAAGATATTCTTGTGGGAATATTTGGATGTCTTCGGATGGAAGATGCTCGACAGCCCGAAAAACGAGCTTGGGTAGGAGATAATTTTGCTGGCTCTGATAAAGACATGCTCTTGAGCGCATTATTGGCAAATCCTATGCGGATAGAAGAGATGCTTTCGCTTTCCTGGAAGGCTGATGATTTGGAAGGCTGTCAAGATAAGCTCACGTGTCTTATGGTTAAATTAGCTTCATATGAAAGAGATGGATTGATTGCGCGGTTTCCGGATGGGAGATACGGACCCGCTCGAGTATAGTGGTGTTTCGTTATGGAAAAGAACAAACCTAATAAAGTTGTTGACATAGTAGGGGCAGGTCTTGCAGGCAGCGAAGCGGCGTTGCAGCTCGCAAATCGAGGATACTTTGTTCGTCTTTTTGAAATGCGTCCTTCTGTTGCTACTCCTGTGCACAAAACAGACAATTGCGCCGAATTGGTATGCTCCAACTCGCTAAAGTCGACAAAGCCTGAAAGTGCTGCAGGTATGCTCAAGTATGAGTTAACGGCTCTTGGCTCCGTGGTTTTAAAGTGCGCTTATGATACTCGCGTTGCGGCAGGAGGCGCTCTGGCAGTTGATAGGGAAGCGTTTTCTGAGGCAGTTACGGCTCAAATAGACAAGCATGCTTCCATAGCACGAATTAATGCAGAAGTAGTTGGTATTGCTCCGGATGGTGCCCTTCTTGTTTCGAAAAGGTATGATGCAGTCCCCTTTTTTTGGTTGCGTCAATGGTTGTGGAGCAGCAAGACAAGATGAACAGAGAAAAGTTTTCTGTTCGAAACGGGCAGAGGACAACACCGAAGGCCCTTTTACGCTTTTTGATCCGGCTGATGCGGTCATCATCGCTTCTGGTCCCTTAACTTCATCTTCTTTGGCGTCATTTGTAAGAGAGCTTACGGGTGAAGATGATCTTGCGTTTTATGATGCAGCAGCTCCTGTTGTTATGGCAGATTCACTTGATCACTCAAAAGTGTTTAGTCAGAGTCGATACGAAGGGGAAGGAGAGGGAGATTATCTCAACGCTCCTTTTGATAAGGAATCGTATGAGCGCTTTATAAACGAATTGGTCAAAGCAGATCGTGTGATAAAGAGGGAATTTGAAACGGCAGATCTGTTCCAAGCGTGTCAACCAATTGAAGAAATTGCACGGAGGGGTTTTGATGCTCCTCGTTTTGGTCCTTTAAAGCCTGTTGGGCTAACTGACCCTACAACAGGACGTCGTCCTTGGGCGGTAGTTCAGCTTCGTGCTGAAGACGCTTACAAGCAGAGCTTTAATTTGGTCGGGTTCCAGACTAACTTAACTTTCTCTGAGCAAAAGCGAGTATTTCGGATGATTCCTGGGTTGGAACAAGCGGAATTTGCCCGCTATGGGGTAATGCATCGAAATACGTTTATCAACGCACCACATCTTCTTGATGCTTCGTTGCAACTGAAAAGTGATAACGCCAATAAACTTCCTATTCCGCTTTTTGTAGCAGGCCAATTTGGAGGAACGGAAGGATATTGTGAAGCAATCGCTTCTGGTCTATGGGTAGCACTTGGAGTATGTGCTTATTTGAAAGGAGAGTCACTTTCACCTCTACCTAAAGAGACTGCATTTGGAGCTCTTCTTGCCTATGCGACAAGCGAAGAGACGATCGACTATCAACCAATGCATGTTAATTTTGGAATTATGCCACCCTTTGAACCGAAAATTCGCAACAAGAAAGAACGCTATGCTGCCTATGCCCTTAGAGGTAAACAGGCTTTGAGCCATTATTGCGATAATGAACTTTCGAAATTAGGTATTTTGTAAAATGCGGGAGCGTTTCTGGGGGAATCTTTTGATTCGCATGAAATTAAGCATGGTAAGAGGATGTGTATTTGAGTGGCATGATTGAGAGGGAAGAGGGATAAACAAAAGAGGTGATCTCTTGGCGACAAGGGGAGAAAATAAAAACGAACGGCGCAGGGTTTATGATGACCGCAAAAGCGATTATCAGAGTACGCCCCTTAATTTCGGGAGTGATCACGAGAATTATTTTGCTGAAAACAAAAATGGTTTTTCAGCTGGTCAGGATGAAACTAAAGGGACTCCCTGGGATGACTTACTGAGTGCGTTTTGCGATTCCTTGAGGACTCAAGACAACAAATCCACTCATACCATTCGCAATTATCGAAACGATATCAAAGCTTATTTTTATTGGTGTATTCGTGAAAATCTGGAAATGCTCAATGTTCGCCATCAGCAAATCAGAAGATATCTTGCCTATCTGGATCAGGCACAGTATGCCCGCACTACAATCAATAGACATTTAAGTTCAATCAAAGCATTTTACCGGTGGTTAGTAATAGAAGATAAGTGTCAATCGAATCCGGCTGCTATTTTGCAGGGGCCAAAGCAATCCAAGATTCTGCCACGAGTTATTGCTCCTCGTGATATGGAACACCTGCTTGATGGTGCAAAAGATGCTAATAAAACTCAATCCAAAACCCAGCAAGCACTCAAAGAGGCGCTTATCTTGAGAGACGATGCTCTCTTAGAGCTTCTTTATGCAGCAGGTTTGCGCGTATCGGAAGTTTCATCACTTGAGCTAGCGCGACTAGATTTGAATCAAGGTTTTGTTCGGGTGATGGGTAAGGGATCGAAGGAACGACTTGTTCCTCTGCATCAAAAGGCCTGTCAGGTTCTTGAGAACTATGTACTACATGCACGTCCAGTATTGAAAAGAGACTCCGAATCTTCTTATGTCTTTCTTTCGGTTCATGGCAGACCACTTTCCACTAATACTATCCGAACGGTTTTTAAGAAAAAGGTTCACGAGGCAGGATTGGACGAATCTCTCAGCCCGCATGCTATGCGTCATTCCTTTGCTACCGATCTTTTGTCTGGCGGTGCGGATTTACGTAGTGTACAAGAGATGTTGGGCCACTCAAGTTTGTCTACCACTCAAATTTACACTCACCTTACCTCGGAGCATCTAAAAGAAGTGCATCATCAAAGCCATCCTCGTGGATAGAGTGGGGTAATCTTGTAATGTGAAAGTATAGCGAACGAATGTTCTCATTTTTTTAAACCTGGAGTAGAATGGGTTTTCGTTATCTTTTACGTTCTAGGAGATATATTCATGGGACAAAGCTCCATTGTTATAAAGGGTGCACGTGAGCACAATCTGAAAAATGTTGACGTGGAAATTCCACGTGATGAATTAGTGGTTATTACGGGTCTTTCCGGATCAGGAAAAAGCTCGCTTGCTTTCGACACAATGTATGCTGAAGGGCAGCGGCGTTATGTGGAAAGTCTATCCAGCTATGCGCGACAGTTTTTGGGTCAGATGAGCAAACCTGACCTCGATTCAATTGACGGACTTTCTCCTGCAGTTTCAATCGATCAAAAAACAACAAGTAAAAATCCTCGTTCAACGGTTGGTACGGTTACGGAGATTTATGATTATCTGCGCCTATTATTTGCTCGTACCGGTGTTCCGCATTGTCCTGAATGCGGAAGGGAGATCAAAGCGCAAACGACCGACCAAGTAACCGATGATGTTTTGGCGTTGGGTGAAGGAAAGCGTGCGTTGTTGATGGCGCCCGTGGTATCTGGCAAAAAAGGTGAATTCACTAAGCTTTTTCAGGATTTGCAAAAAGAGGGTTTTTCCCGCGTTCGTATTGATGGGGAAGTCCAAAAACTTGGCGGTGAACCCATTGTTTTAAATAAGAAGGTCAAGCATTTTATCGACGTAGTGGTTGATCGTGTTGTGCTAAAGCAAAGTGCCGCGGGACGTATTTCTCAAGCGGTTGAGATGGCGTGCAATTTAGCTGACGGTCGTGTGCTCGTTAAAGTTTTGGAAAAAGGGGACGAGGAAACAAATATCACCACTTCCTCTGGTGCAACGGGAGGTCTTGCTCCAGGAGAGCATTTATTCTCTCTGGCGCTTGCTTGCCCTGAGCATGGATATTCCATGAATGAATTGCAGCCACGTGATTTTTCGTTCAATGCCCCTTACGGCGCTTGTCCTGACTGCCTGGGAATTGGTAGTCGCGAAGAGGTTGATCCAAGTTTAGTCATTCCTGATAAAACACTTTCACTCGAAGAAGGTGCTGTTGCTCCTTTCAGAACAGGTAATTATTATCCTCAGGTTATGCGGGCGGTTTTAAAGCATTTCGAAGTGGATCCTGCTACTCCTTGGGAAGATATTCCCAAGAAAGTGCAAAAGGCTCTTTTGTATGGGGTTCCTGATGAGAAAATTCGGGTTGATTATCTTACGGTTGATGGAAGAGAAACGTATTGGTTTATTGAGTGGGAAGGCATCTGTGCGGCGGTAATGCACCGATATAAGGAAGCATCATCGGATCGGCAACGCCAAAAATACGAGCAGTATTTTTCCATCATTCCCTGTGCTACTTGTGGGGGGAAGCGTCTTAATCCCCTTATTTTGGCGGTTACGGTAGGCGGAAAGAACATTCATGAAGTCTGCGAAATGTGCGCGCTTGATTCACTTGCTTTCTTTGATTCTCTTACTTTTGAACCGCAGCAGGAGGCAATTGCTCTGCCTATTGTGAAGGAGATCAAGACACGTCTTCGCTTTTTGGTCGATGTTGGTCTTGATTATTTAACCCTAGAGCGTGCTACGGCAACGCTTTCAGGCGGTGAAGCGCAACGCATCCGATTAGCAACTCAAATTGGGGCAGGGCTTATGGGCGTGCTTTATATTTTGGACGAGCCATCGATTGGTCTTCATCAACGAGACAATGAGCGGCTTATTGCAACCCTTGAACATTTGCGTGATCTTGGTAATACCGTTGTGGTTGTGGAACATGATGAAGACACTATCAGAAGTGCTGATTATGTTATCGATATGGGTCCTGGTGCAGGTGAGCTTGGTGGAGAAGTGGTAGCAGCAGGTACGCCTGAAGAGATAATGCAGGTACCTGAATCGCTTACGGCTCAATATCTCAGCGGGAAAAAAGTGATTCCTGTTCCGAAAGAGCGAAGAAATCCAAAAAAGGGAACAATTCAGCTCAAAGGAGCAACTGAGAATAATCTAAAAAAGGTTGATATCACTATTCCTTTAGGTACGCTCACCTTGATTACAGGGGTTTCAGGTTCGGGTAAAAGCTCTCTGATTACCGACACGTTAGCGCCTGCCTTGGCGAATCGAGTGAATCATGCTCACCGAAAAACAGGCGAATATCGTCGTCTGGTGGGTGCTGAACGTATTGATAAGTTAATCAATATCGACCAAAGCCCTATTGGACGTACGCCACGTTCAAACCCTGCAACTTATATTGGGTTGTGGGACGATATTCGTGCGCTGTTTGCTTCTACGCCCGAGGCGAAAGCTCGGGGCTATGCTCCCGGACGATTTTCTTTCAATGTTGCAGGTGGACGATGTGAAGCCTGTAAGGGCGATGGTCAGAAAAAGATCGAGATGCATTTTTTGCCTGATGTGTATGTTGCCTGCGAGGTATGTGAGGGCAAACGCTACAATCGTGAAACTTTACAGGTGACCTATCGCGGCAAAAACGTGTATGACGTTCTAGAAATGACTGTTGATGAAGCGCGGGAGTTTTTCTCTAAAATTCCCGGCATAGTAAGAAAGCTCGACACTTTGCATGATGTGGGTTTGGGCTACATACGTTTAGGTCAACCTGCAACTACGTTATCGGGTGGTGAAGCTCAGAGAGTAAAGCTTGCCAGCGAATTGCAACGTAGGCAGACGGGTAAAACGTTCTATATTCTTGATGAACCAACTACCGGTTTGCATTTTGATGATGTGCGTCAGCTTCTTGAAGTGTTGCAACGTCTCGTGGATGCAGGAAATACGGTTTTGGTTATCGAGCATAATCTCGACATCATAAAAGCGGCAGATTATGTGATCGATTTAGGACCTGAGGGCGGTGACCGAGGGGGCACTATCGTGGCACAAGGGACTCCTGAGCAGATTGCTCAAGTACCTGAAAGCCATACAGGAAGGTTCTTGGCGCGTATTTTGTAGAACTTTCTTTGTTTAGGATTAAGTAACGAAAGGTATACCGATCGAGATATTTTGATGCATACACGCTTTTTTCTGAAGTAAGAGAGGGATCTTGCCGTAGGATACCTATCTATGAAGAAAATTTCACGCGAAAAAGCAGCACTTGGTTTTTTTGTTTTTCTGGCCTTAGCGGGCCTCGGTGTACTTATAGCATACATCGTTACCGTGGGTCATTCCTTAAATGTTGCTGCAAGTAACATTGATGATGCAACGGGAAATCTAGACGGCTATACCGCTGTACTTTATAAAGGGACTGCAACTGAACATAGAGAGACTGTTGTTAACTCTACCGAGCTAGGGGATACCCTTTCATCTCGTTCGCTCAACAAACGCTCTACTCAACAGGATACTGAAAATAGTTCGACTGATGAGGTGAGTGCAGCAGATACTGCTGAAAGCGCTTCGGGAAGAGAAAATTCTGAGCAAGCACAACCAGTTATCACTTTTTGCTCTCCAGCGTTCTTATATAGAAAAAGGAGCTCGCGATTTTTAGTCTCGATACCGAAAAGCTCACGGATTACAACACGTCTACTATTATTCGTGCTGGTAATTATACGTATGGGGTTTTATCCATCGATCAGGTAACCGCGCAAGAAAACTATCTTAAAAAAACGAATCGCGGAATACGAGGAAAAAGAGGTCGACATCATTATTTGCGTGGTAAGTGATGTATCGCTATTGGAATCATATGAGGGAGTCGATATTGTGATTTCAGCGCAGGATGAGGGCTTTAATCCTTATGGTGTTCTCGTTGATGGAGTGTTCTACAACGATGCCGCCCTGCAGGGTCAAATAGGGCTTGTTCTTGTTTCTCCTTCGCGAACGATTACCGCCCGCGATGTTGTTTCGCTCTAGATTGTAGTAATTTCTCCATTTTTCTTTCATTAAGTGAAATAAATTTAAGCAAGGTTTGCTTCGTTTTGTTATTATATCGAAGTTGCCGTCATCAAAGACGGTAGGGTCACAGTTGGAATGCGGGTGTGGCGGAATTGGCAGACGCGCCAGGTTTAGGTTCTGGTGGGTAACCCCCGTGAAGGTTCAAGTCCTTTCACCCGCACCATTGTGAAACATATGTAGTATCCAAGAAGGAGTTTATTCGTGAACATCAATGTAGAGGCCCTCGAGAATAATCAGGTAAAACTTTCGTTCGAGGTTGACGCTGCCGATGTGGACGCACGTATCAAGCGTACCTATCGTCGTGTTGCTAAGCGTTACAGCTTCCCTGGTTTCCGTCCTGGCAAGGCTCCTCGTCCTGTTATCGATAGCATCATGGGTGACAACTCAGTTCTCACTACGGTAACCGAGGATTTGGTAAATGAAGTTTATCCCCAGGCTCTTGAAGAGAATAATCTGGTTCCTCTGCAGCGTCCTGATTATGAGTATGAACTTGATTTGGTTGAAGATCATAAGCCATTCAACTTTACGGCAACCATTTTAGTGAAGCCAGAGCTTGAGCTGAATAGCTATGAAGCGGTAGAGGTAGAAATTCCTTCAACTGAAGCAACCGACGAAGAGATCGATGCTCAGATCGAAGAGCTTCGCAATTACTATCATGATTTCAAAGATGCAAATGCAAACACCAAGGTAAAGCCTGGTGAATTTGTTGAGCTTACCATGACGGTAACCAACGAAGCAGGCGAGGAAGTATCAGCTCTTTCTGCTGATCATCGTCTCTATGAGCTGGGCAAGGGTGTATATCCTGCATCTTTCGATGCTGAACTTATTGGTCTTAAGAAAGGTCAAGAAAAGAGCTTTGATCTTGATTTGACTGATGATGATTCTCTTATCACTTCTAACCTTGAAGAAAAGGGTATGTGCCACTTCGAGGTAAAGGTTGAAGTTATTAAGCATAAGGTTGTACCTGAAGTAACAGAAGAATGGGCAAAGGAAACCTTTGGGTTTGAAGGCCTTGAGGATATGCGCACCAAGATCGGTGATAGCATCAAGGGTCAGAAAATGGCAAACGCTCCTCGCCGCAAGGAAAATGAGTGCTTGATGGCTTTGGCAAAGCGCCTCGAAGGCGAATTGCCTGAGGTTATGTGCAAAACTCAGGAAACTCGTCTTTTGCAGGACTTCTATGGTCAGCTTTCCCGTATGGGTCTCACTTTCGATCAGTATCTCAAGACGATGGAAATGACCGCCGATAAGTTTGAAGAGGACAACAAGAAACAGGCCGAAGATATGGTTCGCCAAGACTTGGCTTTGGATGCTTGGGCTCGTCATTATGAAATCGTTGCAACTGAGGACGAGGTTCATGCTGAGTTTACTTCTGCAGACCTTGATGATCCTGATGCTATTGAAGCTGAATGGCGCAAGGAAGGCCGTTTGCCTATGATTCGTGAAAGCATTGTTCGTGCAAATGCCCTGCGCGATGTGGTAGCGAAGGCTAAGGTTAGCGAAGTAGTAGAAGCAAAGGTTGAAGAGTAGCAAATACCGTTCATAAAGGCATAGCGTAAATTACGCTTGCGGAATTTGGTTTTGTTGTGATAATAGGGGGCAATCATCGCATTAGAGCGATGGTTGCCCTTTTATAAACATTAGACAAATTATTGGACGTTGCCGACTGAACGTCGCAACTTACATGGGTGAAACGAGGCTAGGTATATGTATCAAAATTCAACTCACGCAGCACTCATCCCGTACGTTATTGAACAGTCTCCTCGCGGAGAACGCAGCTATGACATTTATTCTCGCTTGCTTAATGAGCGTATCGTTTTTTTGGGCGAGGCAATTGACGATGCTGTAGCAAACACCGTTGTTGCTCAGCTTCTTCATTTGGAGTCTGCTGATCCCGATAAGGATATTTCTCTTTATATCAATTCCCCTGGAGGATCGGTATCTGCAGGTTTAGCAATCTATGACACCATGCAATACATCAAGTGTGATGTTTCTACTATCTGCATGGGTATGGCTGCTTCAATGGGTTCGGTGCTTTTGTGCGCAGGCGCTCCAGGCAAGCGCATCATTTTGCCCAATGCTCAGGTTATGATTCATCAGCCCATGGGCGGCTCAGGTGAACGTACTCAGCAGACCGATTTTGAAATCCTTGCAACTGAGATGAAAAAGACACGTGATCGTTTGGAAGGCATTATTGCTAAGCATACGGGCCAGACGGTTGAAAAGGTTCACGCAGATTCTGAACGCGATAATTGGATGACCGCTGAAGAAGCTTGCGCCTATGGTTTGGTTGATAAGGTTGTAGCTTCTCGCTTTGCTACGAACGAGAAAGCAGAATAAGTATGGCAGACCAGTCTGGTAACATTCCACCGGCACGCACTGAAATTCACTGCGCCTTTTGCGGAAAAACGCCTGATCAGGTTAATGCAATGATTTCAGGGCCAAATGGTATCTACATTTGCGATGAATGTATATCGCTTTCTGCTGAGGCAATGATGACCGATTTAAATATGCGAGGTCTTGAATCTGACGCACTAAATCAGGTGCTTCAGGTAACCGCGGAAGAAGAAAGCGAAGATGCCAAGGCTGAGGAATTTACTCTGAGTGACTTACCTACGCCGCGTCAGCTTTTTGAGCAGCTTTCAGAGCACGTCGTTGGTCAGGAGGAAGCAAAAAAAGCACTGGCGGTTGCGGTATACAACCACTATAAACGCATCAGCTTAGGGGAACACGCTCATGAAGGTGATGTGGAGGTAGCAAAAAGCAATATTATGTTGCTTGGTCCAACCGGTTCAGGTAAGACGTTGCTAGCACAAACGTTGGCTCGTACCTTGAAGGTGCCTTTTGCTATTGCTGATGCTACAACCTTGACTGAAGCAGGCTATGTTGGCGAAGATGTTGAAAATATCTTATTAAAGCTTATTACTGCTGCAGATTTCGATATTCCTCGTGCTGAAATTGGCATTATTTATATCGATGAAATCGACAAGGTTGCGCGTAAAGCAGAAAACCTCTCTATTACGCGTGACGTTTCGGGTGAGGGTGTTCAGCAGGCGTTGCTTAAGATCATAGAAGGGTGCGAGGCAAGTGTTCCTCCACAAGGTGGTCGAAAGCATCCGCAGCAGGAGCTCATTCATATTGATACCACTAATATTTTGTTCATATTAGGTGGTGCTTTTGTAGGTCTTCCCGACATTGTTGCTCAGCGTGTTGGTAAAACCAACATTGGTTTTGGTTCAGAGATGCCCGAATCAAAACGTGCTGCAGACGCAGAGCTACTCAATCAGGTTCTTCCTGAGGACCTTCATAAATATGGAATGATTCCTGAATTCGTGGGTCGTATTCCTGTTATTACTTCGTTAAAGGAACTTTCAAAAGAAGATCTGGTTAGAGTTTTGACTGAGCCTAAGAATGCATTAGTAAAGCAGTACAAAGCTATGTTTGCTTACGAAAATGCTGATCTTGTTTTCGAAGATGAAGCTCTGACGGCCATGGCAGAACAAGCAATAGAGCATCAAACAGGTGCTCGTGGCTTGCGTAGTATTTGCGAGCGAGCTTTACAAGATGTGATGTATGAGCTGCCAGATCACGAAGGCACCAAACGGGTTGTTATTCGTCGCAGCGACATTGAAGGCACTACAAAGCCCGTTATAGAGCAGGTTGATACCGCCCAGATCACAAAAGAATAAAACTTACGACTAATTCGAGCGCTTGCCGTATGCTAGAGAGTGCAAAGCGCTCGTTTTGCGTAGAAAACTAAAACTAACAAATAGTAATAAGGCAAGCATTGCTTGTTTGGAATAGCAAAGGAAGGAAGGATTCCATGTCGTCAGACAAAAAAAGCGAAATGCCGGCTTATGGCGATTGGGAGAGGCCGCTTTTCGACGCCTGGAAAGAACAAGGGTATTTTTCTCGTACGCCTGGGTTTGGCAAAAACGGAGCAGATACCTATACCGTGGTAATTCCTCCTCCTAATGTCACTGGTATGCTTCATATGGGTCATGCGCTGAATGACACCATTCAAGATACTTGTGTTCGTCACGCTCGCATGCAGGGCTATCAGACTCGTTGGATCTTAGGTACCGATCATGCGGGTATCGCTACTCAGACTAAAGTTGATAAGAAACTCGCCTCAGAGGGAATTTCTCGTCTAGAAATTGGTCGTGAAAAGTTTCTGGAAGCTTGCTGGGATTGGCGAGAAGATTACGGCAACACTATCGTGAAGCAAATCGCGGGCATGGGCTGCTCTTGTGATTATTCCGATGAAAAATTTACTATGTCTCCTGACTATGCCAAAGCGGTTCGTAAGGTATTTTGTGATTGGTATCACGATGGCTTAATTTATCGTGGCCGTCGAATTGTTAATTGGTGCCCTTCTTGTACGACTGCTATTGCCGATGATGAGGCAGAGTATGTAGATGAAAAAGGCCATTTGTGGTATCTGCGCTACCCACTCTCGGAGCCTGTTGATGGTATTGAGTATTTAGTGGTAGCAACTACGCGTCCTGAAACTATGTTAGGTGATACGGGTGTTGCGGTATCTCCTAAAGATGAACGTTATAAGAATCTGGTTGGCAAGACGATTGATCTGCCTATCGTGGGACGCAAGATTCCAATTTTTGCGGATTACTATGTTGACTCTGAATTTGGTACAGGAGCAGTAAAGACAACCCCTGCTCATGATCCCAACGATTACGCGATGGGTCAGCGCAATAATTTGGAACAGATTAATGTTTTTGACGAACATGCTGTTGTTGTAGAGGAATATGGCAAATTCAGCGGTATGACACGCGATGAGGCTCGTGAGGCCATCGTGGCTGAATTCGAAGCTTTGGGGCTTTTGGATCATGTTGAAGAGCATGATCATTCAGTTATGACGTGCTATCGTTGTCATACTAAGTTGGAGCCTTGGCTTTCTGAACAGTGGTTTGTTGCTGTGGATCGTTTGAAAGAACGTGCTGCTCAGGTTGTAGAAAATGGGGAAGTACAATTCCATCCTGCTCGTTGGAAACAGGTATATCTTGACTGGCTAGCTAATCTGAAAGACTGGTGTATTTCTCGTCAGCTTTGGTGGGGTCATCGAATTCCGATGTTCTACTGTGATGAATGCGGCTGGGAAGATGCCTTAATGGAAGATGCAGAGGTGTGTCCTAAATGTGGGGCAAAGCTTCGTCAAGATGAAGACGTGCTTGACACCTGGTTCTCTTCGCAGCTGTGGCCTTTTGCTACTCAGGGATGGCCTGATACTACTGAGGAGCTTGATAAAACATATCCTACGCAAATGCTGTCGACCGCTCGTGACATCATGGGCTTATGGGTTGCACGCATGGTTATGTCTTCGCTCTATTTCACTGATCAGATTCCTTTCAAGGACGTTATTATTCATCCTACGGTTATGGCTGCTGACGGAAAGCCTATGTCGAAAAGTCGCGGCAACGGTGTGGATCCCTTGAAGCTGATGGAAGACTACGGTGCTGATGGCATGCGTTTTGGTCTACTGATGCAAGTTACGGGCGCGCAGGATCTGAAATTTAATGAAAACAAACTGGTAAGCAGTCGTAATTTTGCGAATAAGATCCGTAATGCTGCTCGTTTTGTCATGATGAATCTCGATGACTATACGCCAGGAGCCCCCGATCCTACTACTCCTGCTGACCGTTGGATTTTCTCTCGTTTGGCTCGCCTGGTTGCTTCTATTGATGAAGCCTACAAAGAGTATGAATTCAGCGATATGACTCGTGAGTTGTATGCCTTCTTCTGGAATGAATTCTGTGACTGGTATATTGAGCTTTCAAAGCCTCGATTAGCAGCTGGCGGTCAAGATCGTGCTGCTTGCCAACGTAATTTGGTGTTTGTATTAGATACTGCTTTGCGTTTGCTGCATCCTGCGATGCCTTTTGTAACCGAGCAGATCTATCAAGATATGCCAGGAGAAAAAGACTCTCCTTATTTGATGATGGCGGCTTGGCCAGACGCAGAAGAATTAGCAGCCTATATTGATCCAGCCGCTGAGCGTGCCTTGGCAATTGTTACGCAGAGTGTTTCAGGTATTCGTTCTATTCGTGCTCGTTATGGAATTTCTCCTAAAACTAAGCTCGAGATGACGGTTAAAGCACAGAGTGCTGAAGCGGTTCAGCTTTTTGAAGAGCAGCAAAATCTCATTGTTGCTTTGGGTAATGTTGAAGTAGTTGCCGTTTCTGAGACTGCTGAAAAACCAGCGGAATCCACCATGCGTCTTGCTGATGATGTTGAGATCTATGTGGCATTAAGTGGTTTAGTTGATTTTGCGGCAGAGCAGGCACGTATAGAAAAAGAACTTGGTAAGCTAGAAAAAGATCGGGTAAAGTTTGACAAAAAGCTCTCCAATCCTGGATTCTTGTCTAAAGCTGCTCCTGAGATCATTGAAAAAGATCGCGCTAAGTTAGCCGATATTATGGAGCGCATGGATCGTCTTCAGGCAGAACTGGCGGAAATGAAATAGGTAGGATAAACGATGAATGAGCTTCTTTCTCAGATTTTGACACCAGAGGTAACAGGCGTCTTGACGGTGATTGTCGTACTCTTTGTCATTCTTTATGTGTTGTCCATTTTTTGGTCTGTACGCGATGCTTCTCTACGTGACATTCCTTGGGCTTTGGGCTTGCTTTCTATTATTCCGGTGGTTGGTTTAGTGGCGTATTGCATGGTTCGTCCTGCTTTATTGAAGACCGACCGTGAAGAGCAGGATTTAGAAATCGCCCTTAAGCGTCGCGAATTAATGCGTTATGGCGATTGTGCTAATTGTGGCTATCCTGTCGAGGAAGATTACGTGATGTGCCCTAATTGCCATCAGCGTTTAAAGAATTTATGCCCCACCTGCCACCATGCGCTTGACCCTTCTTGGTCAGTTTGCCCTTATTGCACAACGCCTATTGGTGGAGGTAAACATTAAGCAACATATGCGTTACCTTTCAGGTTTTGCTATTAGATTTCGTTAAATGTGATAAGGTGAAGCGAGCCGCCGTGAGGGCGGCTCGTTCGTTGTAAGTAGTGCAGATGCTTTGTGCGCATCCGGCACAAAAGGAGGAAACAACTATGGAAATTAAGCTCCCCGATGGATCGGTCAAGACCCTTGAAGACGGAGCTACCGTGTACGACGTTGCGGCAAGTATTGGCGCAGGTCTTGCAAAGGCAGCTTTAGCGGGCAAAATTAATGGTGAACTCGTTGATGTAACAACGCCAGTAACCGACGGTGCTTCTATTGAAATTATTACCGACAAGAGCCCCGAAGCGCTTGGTATTATGCGTCATTCATGTGCTCATGTAATGGCGGAGGCAGTGCAAATTCTCTTCCCGGGTGCACAGATTGCCTTTGGCCCTGAAACAGAAGATGGTTACTTCTACGATTTTGAGCTTTCTCGTTCGATTTCAACTGATGATTTTGATGCGATAGAAAAGAAAATGGCGGAAATTATTTCTGCTGACGAACCATTCGTGCGTGAAGTGGTAACGCGTGATCAGGCAAAAGAAATCTTTGCTGATCAGCGCTTCAAGAAAGAACATATCGATGATTTAGCCGAAGATGCAGTGATTACGGTGTATCGTCATGGCTCTTTTGTCGATCTTTGTCATGGACCTCATGTGCCCAGCGCAGGTAAAATTGGTGCTTTTAAATTGATGAAGATCGCAGGTGCGTATTGGAAAGGCGATTCCAATAATGAAATGCTCCAGCGCCTTTATGGTACGGCGTTCTTTAAGAAAAAGGAGCTGACCACCTATCTTCATAATCTCGAAGAAGCAGAGAAGCGTGATCATCGTAAGCTTGGTCGTGAATTGGGCTTATTTATGCTTGATGAGCAAGCGGGTGTTGGTTTGCCGCTTTATCCACCAAAGGGCGCTCGCGTTATTCGTTTGCTTCAGGAGTGGTTGCGTCGCGATTTGTATGCTCGAGGCTATGAAGAGGTTATTACTCCTCATATTTATAAATCTGATGTATGGAAAACTTCAGGTCATTACAACTTCTACAACGAGAATATGTACTTCTTCGAAATCAATGAAGGAAGCGATGAAGCACCTCGTATGCAGGAATATGGCGTAAAGCCCATGAATTGTCCTGGTCATGTAATGCTGTATAAAAACGATATTCATTCATACCGTGATTTACCCTTGCGTTTGTTTGAATTTGGTACGGTATATCGTCATGAATTGTCGGGTGCAGTACACGGTTTGCTTCGTGCGCGTGGCTTTACTCAGGACGATGCCCATGTATTCTGCACGCGTGAGCAGGTAGTTGATGAAGTGGTTGCAATTCTTGATTTGGTTGACCACATCATGAAGACCTTTGATTTCACGTACGAAGCGGAAATTTCTACGCGCCCAGAAAAGTCTATTGGCTCAGATGATATGTGGGAGCACGCAACGAATGCCTTGAAAGAGGCTTGCGATCGTCATAATTTGTCCTATGACATCAATGAAGGCGATGGTGCTTTCTATGGTCCGAAGATTGATATCAAAGTTAAAGATGCTATTGGTCGTACCTGGCAGTGCTCAACGGTACAGGTTGATTTCAATTTGCCCGAGCGATTTGAGTTAACGTATCGCACAGCAGAGAACACCGAAGAGCGTCCATGGATGTTGCATCGTGCTATCTTTGGTTCAATTGAACGCTTCTTTGGTATTTTGATTGAGCATTATGCAGGTGCCCTGCCACTTTGGCTTTCTCCCGTTCAAGTTGCTTTGCTTCCTTTGGCAGATCGCCATGTGGATGCATGCAAGGCGCTTGCGGCAAAGATTACTGCTGCTGGTGGTCGTGTTGAGGTGTATACCCAAAATGAACCTATGCGCGTAAAAATTGCAAAAGCTCAAGCAGAAAAAATTCCTTATATGGGCGTTATTGGCGATAAAGAACTTGAGCAAGGGGGAGTTTCCATTCGTGAACGTCATGAGGGCGATTTAGGTGTGTGGAGCGAAGATAAACTTCTTGAGGTTATTCGTGAAGCAGCCCTTGATTAAGTTCTCTTTTGGCACGGTTGTGTATTGAATTCAATAATCGAGTTCTTGTAATTGATAAACTCCTTGTTTCTTTTGAAACAAGGAGTTTTTTCTTTAACACTTTCGTGACTAAGTCACTAAGGTTGTTTACGCGAATACTATTAAATGATACTTTATAGGTGTCAAATAAAGCGCTTGGCGCATGTGGCAATCGATACTTAATGTTTGTGGTGGCATGAAGACCACAACAAAATCCAAAAGGGTTTTAGTATCGAAAGCCCCCACGAATAGGAGATAAGCAAATGGCAACTCAGATTACAACTAATGAATTTCAGGAAAAAGTACTCAATTCTTCCGTTCCGGTTTTGGTAGATTTTTTCGCAACATGGTGCGGTCCCTGCAAGATGATGGCTCCTGTTTTAGATGAGCTTGGTCAAGAATTGGCAGGTTCTGCCGAGGTATACAAGGTGGATGTCGATCAGGAGATGGCGTTAGCTCAGCAGTTTAATATTATGAGCGTTCCTACCATGATCGTATTTAAGGACGGTCAGGCAGTACAGCAGCTTGTAGGAGTTCAGCCCAAGCAAACTCTTGCTGCAGCACTTGTTTAAATACTTTTACCGATCAAACGTACGAGGGGCTTCTTTAAAGAGGTCCCTTTTTTGTATGATGCAAAGAGGTAATTCTTATTTACGGGAACAAGAACGCAGAAGTTTTTCTGCATAAACTATGGGATACCTTGTAAGGAATAGCTTGTTGACTCAAACAGCTCTTGCCTTAAAGAAAGGACTGACTCGTATGATAGATGTTGCAATTGTGGGAGCGGGTCCCGCTGGTCTTGCTGCAGGTGTTTATGCAGCTCGTGCGGGTCTTTCTACAGTTTTGTTTGAAGCCTTAATGGTTGGAGGTCAATTAACTTCTATAGACCATTTGGAAAACTATCCAGGATTCGCACAAGGAGTAAATGGCTTTGAGATAGCTTTTGCGATGCGCGAACAGGCTGAGCGTTTCGGAGCAAAAATTGTTTCTGAGCAAGTAGTGAAAGTGCAGCCATCAGTAGATGAGCAAGATAACCCGATGTTTGTGCTTGAAACCGTAGGGAGATCTTACCAGGCAAAGACGGTTATTCTGGCCATGGGTGCAAAACCACGCCAGCTTCCTATCGAGGGCATTGAAACTCTGGTTGGCAGAGGTGTTTCGTACTGTGCGACGTGCGATGGCAGCTTTTTCAAGGACAAAACAGTTGTAATTGTTGGTGGGGGAGATACTGCTTGCGCGGATGCGGTCTACCTTTCTCGTATTGCTCGAGAGGTCCACTTGGTTCATCGTCGAAACGAATTGCGTGCAAGTGCGTGGTATGCCCAGCAGCTTACCTCACTTGAAAACGTTACCATTCATTGGGATAGTGTCGTGGTTGAGCTTGAGGAGCGCGACGGAAAACTGTCTGCCGTTACTTTGGAAAATGTTCGTAGTGCTTCGAGGGAGCTTTTACCAACCGATGGATTGTTTATTGCGGTAGGGACTCAACCTGATACCGATTGGTTGGCAGAAGTTGTTGAATTGGATCTTTCTGGTTATGTTGTTACCCGCAATGAAGGACAGACTACAACTCCAGGTATATTTGCGGCGGGAGATACGCGTACTACTCCTTTGCGTCAAGTAGTTACGGCTGTTTCTGATGGAGCTTTGGCGGCAGAGGCTGCTGCTAAATATATCGCTTCGTGGTAGAATAATAGGCTGTGAATTTTTGAATGTGCTTTGGGATATCCAAAGCACATTCTTAGTGTTTTAGAGTTATTAAAAAGGCGATTATTGTTGAGCGTTTAAGGAAGAGTAATGCGCGAAAAACTTGAAAAAATAATTGAAGCATATAAAGAATTAGAGCTTAAGTTAGGTGATCCTGCGGTATTAGCTGACCAGCATGAATACAACAAGTTGGCAAAAAGCTTTTCCGACCAAGGACCTCTTGTTGCAAAAGCACGCGACTATATTCAGGATTTGGATGATCTAGCTGAAGCGAAAGAGATGCTCTCTGAGCCTGATATGAAAGAGTTCGCTCAGGAAGAGATTTCTCGTATTGAAGGTGAACTTCCTCAGTTGGAGGAAGATATCAAATTCATGCTTATCCCTTCGGATCCTGCTGACGAAAAAAATACTATCGTAGAAATTCGTGCGGCTGCCGGTGGCGATGAAGCTGCAATTTTTGCAGGCGATCTCTACAAGATGTACCTGCGTTTTGCAGAGCATCAGGGCTGGAAAGTGGAGACTATGGATGTGTCGCCTTCTGAAGCGGGTGGATACAAGGAAGTCCAGTTCAAGATCACGGGCGATAAAGTATATTCAGTGATGAAGTTTGAATCGGGCGTACATCGCGTTCAGCGCGTTCCTAAGACTGAAAGTCAGGGTCGTATTCATACGTCCACGGCAACAGTTGCGGTGCTTCCTGAGGCGGACGAGATCGACGTTGAAATCAACGAAAACGATCTTCGTATTGATGTTTTCCGTGCTGGTGGTCCTGGTGGACAATGCGTTAACACGACCGACTCTGCGGTTCGCATTACCCATTTACCTACTGGTTTGGTTGTGCAATCTCAGGATCAAAAGAGTCAGCTGCAAAATAAGATCGCTGCTATGGCGGTTTTACGTGCACGTCTGTACGAAAAGATGCTTGCTGAACAGCAGGCGGCAGAAGGCGCAAAACGTTTAGCGCAAATCGGTTCAGGCGACCGTGCTGAAAAGATTAGAACCTACAATGCACCGCAGGATCGAGTAACTGATCATCGTATCGGATTTAACTCTACCTATAACGGTGTTTTGATGGGCGATCTGTTGGGCGAAGTTATTACTGCCTTGCAGGCAGCGGACAGGGCTCAAAAGCTCGAGGAAGCCGTTTAAGAATAAGACCTCATGGCAACTGATATTTGGACTATAAAAGCAGCGCTTGATTGGACTGTTGGTTATTTAGAGGGTAAGGGCATTTCGAATCCTCGACTCTCTGCCGAATGGCTTATGGCGGAAGCGACAGGTCTTTCTCGTATCGAACTATATGTCAACTTTGATAAGCCCCTTTCTCTCTCAGAGCGAGAGGTGTTACGAGGTTATGTTGCTCGTCGAGCAACAGGTGAGCCTTTACAGCTGATTAGCGGAAAGGCTCCTTTTCGTTATTTGACCATTAAAGTTGCACCAGGCGTATTGATTCCTCGTCCCGAAACCGAGGTGTTAGTAAGCGAGGCTTTGCGAGAATTGCAGCTCCCGCGTGTTGCTGATCATGTACTCACTCATGAAGAAGGCGAAGAGGTGGTAAGTGCTGATCTCCCACCAATACGGGTACTTGATGTCTGTACAGGTTCGGGCTGTATTGCCTGTGCTATAGCGAGCGAGTATCCTGCGGCGCAGGTTATAGCGCTCGATATTGCAGATGAAGCGGTAAAGCTTGCTAAAGAAAACACCGAAGAGCTTGGCCTGCAGGATAGAGTCGAAGTTCGTAAGAGTGATCTTCTTGAAGCGGTCGACCTAAGTGAATATGGCAGCTTTGATCTGCTCATTTCAAATCCTCCTTACATTCCAACTGCGGTTTTGGAAGGACTCGAAAAAGAGGTGACTGAATTTGAGCCAAGACTTGCGCTTGATGGAGGCAAAGATGGCTTGGATCTGGTTCGAATTCTTTTTAAAGAAGCTCTTTTGGCGCTTAAGCCAAAAGGTGTTATCG
>ENA-OQDC01000027-OQDC01000027.1-human-gut-metagenome-genome-assembly--contig:-NODE-27-length-106178-cov-5.245212_pt1 | contig 106178 bp, 95 predicted proteins | sample MGYA00242770_ERZ504601 | MGnify/ENA primary metagenome ERZ504601 (study PRJEB26092, sample SAMD00036305) | human gut metagenome | host: Homo sapiens | study: EMG produced TPA metagenomics assembly of...
CTACCTTTACCTTAGAAAAATCAATCTTTTCAGACTCAGTTTTTACATTTTTTTCAGGTGCTTCAGAAGCTGTATTATTTACATCATTTTTCTTATTTACACCATCTAAGGACTTCATTGTCGGGAATTTTTTTGATTTTTCTTCATTACCCTTCGTGATGCTTCGCTGGGCTATTTCTATTAAATTGTCTTCTCTTCATCACCATTCATGATGAATCATTGTCAAATCATATCTGTTGTCAATTTGATGTCATTTGGTTATTTCTGTTGTCAGATGAAAGGGTTCATAAGCCCTTCTTAAAATACATCCATTGTTGCAGCCAAATGTTCAAATGTTTCCTGTTTTTTCTCCTCTGTCGCTTCTGCATAGATATCCATAGTGGTCTGAATATCCTTATGCCCCATGATCGACTGGATTATTTTCAGGTTTGTTTCTCTTTCACAAAGCCTTGTGCAAAATGTGTGTCTCAAGCTGTGCGCTGAAAAATCCGGCAACAGCACCGGCTCCCGATGCTCTTTTTTTGCCTCTATTTCTTCTGTTGCGTTATAAGCAGATGAGATTCTCTTGATTGCACGATTAACTGACTGGGCATTCATTATATTTCCATAACGGTTACAGAAAACAAAGCCTGTCATTCCGTCAATCTCTGCATCTGTCCAGCCATTTTCTTTCTGCTCTTCCCAGATCATTTCAAAAGCATCTTTCACTGTATCCAACATGGGAATCGTACGCATTCCGGCTTCTGTTTTCGGCGTCGAAATGTGATTTTCCGATGCCCGGTCTTCTCCTACCGGATAATACGTTAGATTATGATTGATGCTGATAATCCGCTTCTCGTAATCAATGTCTTCCCAATCGAAGCCCTAAAACTTCTCCAATCCGGCACCCGGTTCCAAGAAAAATCGTAAAAATCGGCCACCAGTGAAAATAAATCGGATGCGCAGCAATATATTCCATAAATGCTCTCTGCTGTGGAATCGTCAGTGCATGTCTCACACCGGTCTTCATGCCTAAGTTTTTCCTTTAATTCTGCAGGATTAAAGCAATTGACCCAACAACTATCCACCCCTGCATCCTTTGCGGCAAGGAGCATATGTGTTGCCACAATACTTGCATCTTCAATACCCGAATCGCGCTGTTCACCAGGGTAGACATATACATCATCCGCATTGAAAACCACTACTAAAACCGTAGGAGCCCCATAACGACAAGGAGTCACTTCGTCAATAATTGCAAGGGCTTCTTCACTTTGCAAAACATAGATATGCTGCTCCTGCAAATTCTTAGCAGTAGGAGCAAGCCGTCCCGCTTCAAGGATTGCCTGCAGTTGCTCAGCACTTACCTGATTCCCATCGTACTTTTTGCAGGAATAGCGTGCCTTAATTAGTTCTTTGAATTCCATAGACAACTCCTTTGCACTTGTTCCGAAACGGTAGTGATGGGTAGCGTACAGCGCAGACATCTTTTAATTCATCGCGGCAAGCGAGCGTACTTTTTTCAAAACGCGCGGCACCAAACAACCCTTCACTTATTACAGGAAGAGAATCTTCTCTTTCTGTAATAATCTCACTATAATCCCATTTCCGAAACCCACTGCTGAAGCGAAGCTGCATCCTGACGCCCATTGAGTAGTTTTCCAGGTTTCACCGTTGACCCTTTTGCAATTGTCTGCATTCTTTGAGGAGCCTTCCCTAAGCCACTGCCGCCACTGGTAGCAAAAGGAACAATGGTTTTACCTTCAAAGTTATAAGATTCCAAAAACGTATCAATAATGCGTGGTTCAACATACCACCAAATAGGAAACCCAACAAAAACCGTATCGTATGATTCCATGTGGTCAACCATACTCGATACGCCAGGCCGACAAGCATCGTCATTCATTTCCACAGAACTACGGCTCGAACTATTATTCCAGTTTAAATCCGCCGAAGAGTAAGGCTGCTCTGGGACAATTTCAAAGAGATCAGCATCGATCGCACGTGCAAGATTCTGAGCAGCACGTGCAGTTGTGCCAGAAGCAGAAAAATAAGCGACTAATTTTGAACTCATTGTAGATCCTTTCGATCGCCTAGTTTATTGACATTCTGTCTTTCGTTTCATTGTTTATTGACGTTGTGTCATTTCTATGACTAAACCATATACTTTAAATGACGCAGCGTCAATATAAGAACCTTTTTTGTTTCTAAAAGTTATGTTTCTAAAAACGAAAAGTTAAACAAATTGACTTATCTCGAGATGTCACCTTTATAATTACTGCAAACACAAACGCAGTGATCCCTTTACGAATCCGCTTATCCTCGAACAGGGTCTTCAAGCGCATTTAGCCTTTCACTGCAGCCAATTTTTATCTTAGGAAGCCCTATGCTCTACACACCAGCAATTAATAAAGCTTTGAAAATTTGCGGCAAAGTTCATTTGGATCAAACCGACAAAAATGAAGTGCCCTATCTTGCCCACCCTCTTCATCTTGCTGAGCAAATGGACACTGAAGAAGAAATTTTGCACGGCTCTTCTCCATGACGTACTTGAAGATGGGCTACTGAGTGCTGATAATTTGCGTGAAAAGGAATACCCGAAACGGTGGTCGAAGCGGTGCTGCTTCTTACCAAAAAAAGAAGAAATGCCCTATTTTGACTACATCCAATCAATTGCAGATGGCACTTCCAAAAACCAGGCAACGAAAGACTCTCAAAGCGCGACCTTCACAGAAGAAGTTTTCTCAATTGCGCGCAAAGTAAAGCTTGCTGATTTACGACATAATTCTGAACTCGGAAGACTGAGTGTTGTTTCTTCACGGGATATTAAACGCTTAGAAAAATATCGTAAAGCTCGAACCATTCTAGGAGATCTTACCTTCAAGCATCGAACTCCTTTTGGAAGCATTACCGTAGAAGTCAACAAAAAGCCTTACGCCTTTCATGTTGAACCCGCCCTAAATCAAAAAGGGTTTTCGCTCGAAATTGATACACTTCCCCTTACAATCGATGACCTTCTAATGGTCCGATATGATTTTGGCGGAAAAATCGTAGATTACGAAAGCAACGAAACTACCGTTTCCACCATCTATCAAAAAGGCCAGACACTCATACGAGTAGAAGCCTTTTCGGGATCAAAGTTCAACTATAGCGAACATGCTCCCTACCAACTTATTAATAGGACCGGAACTTATAAGATTGTTAACGATCCTATAAAATTCCGATCCTATCCTCATGACCACATCATTACGCTTTCGTTTTCTTGGGAACAGAATGAAAGCGAAACATACCGAATGACCTTATAACACCATCTTCTTTATTTTGCCGTTTAACGACTAGGCGAGTTTCAATTTATCGTTTATTAAAAGGAACAAGCGTAGCTGGTGCAACTTCATCCATGATAAGTTTAGGCTCCCCCTTCAACAGTGGAATGAAATATGCACGTGCTTCATCAGTTATTCCTTGATAATTTGGCAGTATCCACTCCAGAGGAAAATGCTTAACTGCATTTGCAAACTGAGTTGCAGGACCCGCAAAAAATTGTGCATTATAGGCACCTTCTTCAGTATAGGCTCGCTTGACCCCTACCACTTGTGCCGTGAAGGCAGGGTTAGCGCTACGCATATGTGCACTCATTCCCAATTCGTACGCCTCAGTAACATCTACTAAACTTTGAGCAAAATTGCTAGAACGTGCAGCACGCGATAAATCCTGTACTATTCCTCGCGGAACAATTCCCGCATCAATAATCATCTGTTTTATTACCGCTCCAGCGCCACCTAAAACCGCATGAGCAAATCCATCATGGGCAGATTCCCCTGCAGAAACATAGGTACCATCGGCGTAATGAGCACCTTCGCTTACTACAATGTAGCACTCCCCTTTTTCATCGAACTTCTTCTGGACCTCGTCCAAAAACGCTTGCTTATCGAAATCCACCTCAGGGAGCACAAGCAAGTCAACATTACCCGATACACAACAACTTGCTGCAAGCCATCCTGCATCCCGCCCCATCGTTTCAAGCACAAATACTTCCGGACGCGTATAGGCAGCATAGTCAAGATAGGTTGCATGCGTAATCTGTACGGCAATTTTAGCGGCACTCGGGAAACCAGGACAATGATCTACGGGAACCAAATCGTTATCTACTGTTTTAGGAATACCAATAAACCGCTGAGGCATTCCATGTTCAGCAGCCCATTGCGATAGCGCATCGACGGTATCCATTGAATCATTACCGCCAATATAGAACATGACCTCGATGTCGTTATCTTCCATTACTTTAATAAGCTGCTCGAAATCAGTATCATTACCGCGCTTTAGCTTATAACGGCAAGTTCCCAAAGCAGAAGACGGCGTTTGCTTTAAAAGTTCTATCTCATGACCAGATAACGCTGTAAGGTCGTAGAGATCCCCCTTCAATACTCCTTCGATTCCATACAAGCCACCAAAGACTCGATCATATATTGGATTAAGCTGGTTGGCGCGAATTACACCCGCTAAACTAGCATTAATAACTGCTGTTGGTCCACCGGATTGAGCAACAAGACAATTCCCCATGATAGTCCCCCTTTCTGCTCTGGCTGCCCGTATCCGAGGCATTAACTTTGTTTTTTCAGCAAGTCTGTTTCTATGATAATCACGAATTCTTCCTTCAGGTAATGCGCCGTCGTTAATAAAATGCCAGCGTTAATTATTTTTAACGTTCATGAACGAGAAACAAACACTGCTTTTATTGCGTCGCATTCGGTACCTGAGAGCTATCGACACGAGTGGAATCATCTGGCGTAATTGTCATGCTCTGAAAACGATTTTCCATAAATTCGTTATCAAAATGCTGAGCAAAAAAATGTTCTACAGGCGCCGTTTCTGGGACATTAGATACTCGCTGGAACCAACAATCAAGTGCCATTAAAGTCATTGCACCGTTAACCAACATTAACGCTGCACAAAGAGTAGTAAACGAGTAGCGGATTTTCCAAGGAATCATATTGATAAGTTTCAGCATATTAGGCAATAAGAGCTTAATCCAAACAAGACCGAGCAAGCCCCATGCACACATAAAAGGAGTTGCCGTTCTACCGCCAGCCAGAATTGCGATTGGATCAGGCATACCAAAAATTGTCATCCCCGTATAATTCCATGCAACTGCACCAAACGCAGTTTGCATGAACCAACTTACGAAGTATTCAAATAAGCCACCAATGACAGCAGAAACTAAGAATATGAGCACAAAATTCTTCTTATAAAAACGATTGAGAGCGATGGTCATAAATACAGCACCAAAGCCATAAATAGGAGAAAAAGGTCCAAAAAGCATTCCAGCACGATCTTGATAGACTCCAGGATCCACCACGACCATATGCTGTACGGTTTCAATAAGTAATCCCAAAACACTGCAAACTACAAATACCCAAAACAGGTTAAAGAAGTTAAGCTCGATGTAACCTTTGCCCTCAGGATCACGACCGAGAGTACCCTCTTCGATCGCATCACGATCCTCCATGCTGCGTAATTTACGTTTAAGCTCGCGCTCTTCAATCAAAGAAGGATCAACGGTAACAGAGATCACCAAAAGGATAAGCAGCTGGATTGCAGGAGCAATAAGATGTTCGCCTAAACCCTGCAACATAATGTCTAAAAGAATTCGCAAGATCGTTAAAACGATAAGCACATAAGACCAACGTGCAGCATTTCTTCTATGGTTTTTCAGAAGCGAAATGCCAAAACCAATTAAAAAGCCTGCATTGATCATAATCACAATAAAAGAAACTACTGATAAAACCGTAGCAAGAGTAGGATCCGAACTAACACTGATCAAATCAGGTCTATAAAATAAGGCCCATGCCACCAGACCAACAAACAGTATTCCCAAAGGAATAGTTAGCACACCGTCGACAACACAAAGGATGCCGTACACTTTCATAAGAAGCGGTGTTTTCTTCTTTTCTTCCGAAGAGGGGATTTTAGGATCTAGTTCATTTTCAGAATTGGAACCCTTAATTACATCGTTATTTGCGCTGGGATGAGATGACTGAGTAGCTTCCATTTAGTTTCCTTCTATAAATAAAGCTCCCCTTATTACGAAAGAGAAGCTGTGCACTTCGTTAATTCCTTGAAATCGTTAATACAGATCTCATAATACCTGATAAACATAATTTCTATACTGCGCGAAAGAATAGAAAGAAAAATGTAAAGATTATTAACGCCACCAGTTATAGACATCCGTACATGATTCGAAGTAATCGTTAAAACACCTTTATAGAGTGGAGTTCCGAAATCAAACAGCCGCATCTTAAAGAGACACGGCTGAAAGGTTCAGAAATATTTATGAGAACAAGTAATTATTATGCAAGAACAAAACCACCATTTGGTGAAATTACCTGACCAGTCAGATAAGGAGCAGTAAGGATATAACCCAAAGCTCCCGCAATATCGGAAGGATCACCAATGTAGCCTTGAGGAATAGTTGCTGCAAGAGCATTCAGTTCATCTTGGTTAACACCACGGAGCATATCGGTCATAATCATACCAGGAGCAATAGCATTTACTCGCACACCTTGCGCAGCATACTCAAGCGCAAGAGCTCGAGTATAACCAATAACGCCAGCCTTGGAAGCACAGTAATCTGCCTGATTAATAACGCCTGTTAAACCCCCAACAGAACTCGTAGAAACAATATTGCACTGGTTTTCTTTAGTATCAGAATGATTGATCATGTACGGGAGAACCAAATGAGTCATATGCATACCAGAAAGCAAGTTAATGTTAATTACATTTTCATAAGCTTCTGGTTCAATATCGATCCAATTACAGTTATTAGTTACGCCTGCATTGTTCACCAAAGCATCAATCTTGTCACCAAAATGCTCTACAGTAGCATCCACTAATGCCTTGCAACCTCCAAAAGATCCAACATCCGCCTTGACAATAAGAGTTTCTGTTCCGTAGCTAGTCTTCAACTCTTCAGCAATTTCATCACAGAACTTTCGAGAGGAATCGCTACGATAATTAAGTGCGATATCGTAACCCAATTCACCGAGCTTGCGCGACATTGACGCACCAAGACCACGAGAACCACCAGTAATGATTGCTACTTTACCCATAACATGCCTCACTTTCTTCTTATTTAAACCCTTTTACTTGCCAAGCATTTGATTTGCTCAAAGAAGAGGTTTGCTGTTCCTTAAAGCATGTCTCAAGCCTATCGGGCGGCAATCATTTACGGTAGGATCACACTAAAACAAAAATTACAGGTCAGTTGAAACTAATTCGAAGCTTTTGCTGAGGCAATATCGTGTGCAAAAACTTTTTCAAGTAGCTCAACCGCAACTGAGATTTGCTGCGGTTCTATACTTGCAAAATTGATTACCACATAATGAAACGAACGTACTGTTGGATTAATACAATAATCAGAAAGCATAGCAAGGTGCATTTCTAAATCTTGTGCCTTGTGCGATATTTCTTCATCGCTTAACTGAGAATCAACGGAAAGAATTAAGTGTGTACCAACTAGGGGGTTACTGATACTCGCAATGTTCATTAATGACGATTTTTCAAGCGCCTGGACTATTGAATGTCGCTGCTTGTCGTAATACCTTCGCAAACGATTAACGTGACGTTCAAAATATCCATTCTCAATAAACCGCGCTAACGCATCTTGCTCGAAGCTCGAAACTGTACAAGAGTAGAAGCTCAATTGCCTTGTATAAAGTTCCATTAGCGCTTTTGGGAGAACCATATAGGAAATACGTAATGAAGGAACGAGCGTTTTAGAGAAGGTATTAAGGTAGATAACCTTTTGATTAAAATCCTGCGTAAATAACGACGGCTGCGCACGCCCACCAAATCGGAGCTCCGAATCATAATCATCCTCGATAATGTAGCGATGCGGGTCTTTATTTACCCAATCAAGCAAAGCTCTCCTTCTATCAGAAGACATCTCTATGCCTAAAGGAAAATGATTTGCGGGTGATACATGCACCACTTCAGCAGGACTTTCTGCAAGTGTATTAACCAAAATACCCTCATCGTCAACCGGAAGATATTCCCATAGGATCCCCATGCTTTTCGAAATATCTGCGAACTTTTTATAACCAGGATCTCCAATAGCTACTACTGTCCGATTTCCAAATAATTGTAATAAACGGCTATAAAGATATTCCGTACCTGCCCCAACAATAATGCAATCAGGACTTGCATGAATTCCTTTGAATTCATAAAGATACCGAGAAATTACCTCACGGAGTCTTGCTAGTCCGTTAAAGGGAACAGTATCAAAAAGAGCAAGATTGCCCTCAGACAAACTACGACGCATAACACGCAACCAAGTATCTTTAGGAAAAAGATTCAAACTACACTTATTTGCCTTAAAATCTATACGGAGATTTTGCCAATCATCTTCTTCGTCAGTTGCAATAGCAAAAGGGTTAATTACTATAACTCCTTTAGCTGTTTGAGCAACGTAAAACCCACTCCCCTTCTGCGAACGCACGTATCCTTCGCTCACCAACATGTCATAGGCTTGCTCTACTGTACTAACGCTTACAGAAAGGTGTTCTGCTAATTGGCGCTTAGAAGGAAGTTTTGTGCCTGAGGACAATAAACCTTTTCGTATATCCTCTCGAATACAGCGGTATAGATAATCATATTTCGGATGCTTTCCTCGCTGTTCAAGATCATACGTAATCATTGTGATCCCCTAAATGATTTATTTTAGCTATTGGCTACAAAGAGTTACTGGTAAATTTAATTCGAAAACTCATTCTATTTTAGGGTAGGTTTGAATTAATTGACCTGAGTACTTTGAAATTATTTGCTCTTCTTTATAACTAATCCCCAAAAATAAACCTGGCACCTTAATGGTGCCAGGCAAGTGGTTGCTTTTTTAACGCTGAATGACCGTGCTTTGTATTAGCGCGTTGCATCGATCAAAAGGCTAACTTCTTTAAACACAGCAGGAGCTCCCGCCAGCACTTCGATCGAACCATCAGATTCTACTTTTAACATACTTGGCGCTTGCATTAAGTTGTAACGCGCAATTAAATCTTGATTTTCTTCTGCATACAATACCTGATATACAATGCCTGCTTTATCCATCTGGGCCGCTGCGTAGTGGCAGTTAGGACACGTATGGGTTGCCACTAGATACAATCCTGGCTTCAAAGAAGCTTCCATTAAAGGAATTTCAACCTTTGGAGCAGAGGGTGCCGAAGCGGACACTTTTGCCGACATCTCCGCAATTGACGCATCTGTAGACTCCCCAGAAGAAACAACCGTGGTCGCACCTCGATCAAGAGGTGCCGCTGAAGCCGCACGGCTAGTCTGTTCAACTACCGAAGCAAACGCTGCACTACTTTTAGCAAATCGAGAAGCATCTATCTCATACACTTTACGATCTTCGAATTCTTGCGCCTTGCCATCATTCCAATTCTGGACAGGACGATAATATCCTGTAATACGGCTATACACTTCAGTTTTCTCGTGGCAGCAAGGGCATTCATACACTTCACCTGCAATATAGCCATGATTCTTGCAAACCGAATACGTAGGCGAAATTGTGTAATACGGAAGCTTGTAGTTTTCTGCAATTTTTCTCACTAACGTTGCTGCCGCCTTCCAATCAGGTAGTTTTTCACCCAAGAATGCATGAAATACAGTACCGGAAGTGTAAAGCGTCTGAAGTTCATCTTGTATGTCAAGCGCACTAAAGATGTCCTCTGTATAACCAACAGGCAAATGAGAACTATTCGTATAGTAAGGCGTACCGTTTTCGTTTGCAGTGATGATGTTCGGAAACGTTTCCTTGTCATGCTTAGCAAAACGATAGGTGGTAGATTCTGCAGGCGTTGCCTCCAAGTTATACAAATCACCATACTGCTCTTGATAGTCACTCAATCGCTCACGCATGTGATTCAAGACATCTTTTGTGAATTCTTGAGCTTCAACCTGCGTTAAATCTTTGCCTAGCCACTTTGCATTTAAGCAAGCTTCATTCATACCCACTAAGCCAATGGTACTGAAGTGATTATCGAATGTTCCAAGATAACGCTTGGTGTAAGGATACAGACCCGCCTCTAAAAACTTAGTAATAACCGTACGTTTCGTTTTGAGGGAACGCGCTGCTAAATCCATCAGATGATCGAGGCGCGCATAAAAATCTACTTCATTTTCTGCTTGATACGCAATTCGGGGCATATTAATGGTAACTACCCCAACAGATCCCGTAGATTCTCCACTTCCGAAAAAACCACCAGATTTTTTACGAAGCTCTCTTAAGTCCAAACGTAAGCGGCAACACATAGAACGAACATCGGATGGTTCCATATCCGAATTGATATAGTTGCTGAAATAAGGCGTACCATACTTTGAAGTCATCTCAAACAGAAGCTTGTTGTTCTCTGTTTCGGACCAATCAAAATCGCTGGTAATTGAATAGGTAGGAATAGGATATTGAAAACCACGACCGTTTGCGTCGCCTTCAATCATGATTTCAATGAACGCCTTATTAACCAAATCCATTTCATGCTGGCAATCGCCATACGTGAAATCCTGCTCCTTACCACCTACGATTGCTGGTTGATCTTTCAAGTCAGGTGGGCATACCCAGTCTAGAGTGATGTTAGAGAAAGGTGCTTGAGTTCCCCAGCGACTCGGAGTATTAACACCAAAGACGAACGATTCAATGCACTGCTTAACTTCCTTATACGTTAGATTGTCGGTTCGAACAAAGGGAGCCAAATAAGTATCGAAACTTGAAAATGCCTGCGCACCAGCCCATTCGTTTTGCATAATGCCCAAGAAATTCACCATCTGATTACAAAGACTGGATAGATGGCTCGCAGGTTTTGAGGTTACCTTTCCAGGAATGCCGCCTAATCCTTCTTGAATAAGCTGTTTTAGTGACCAGCCAGCACAATACCCTGTAAGCATTGAAAGATCATGGATATGAATTTCAGCATTTCGATGAGCATCAGCAATTTCGCGATCGTACACTTCAGAGAGCCAGTAGTTAGCAGTAATCGCACCCGAATTCGAAAGGATAAGACCTCCTACCGAGTAAGTAACCGTTGAGTTTTCTTTGACACGCCAGTCTTCAACTTTGAGATAGCTATCAACAAGCGCTTTGTAATCTAAAAGCGTAGCCTTAGCATTGCGGACATTTTCACGTTGTTTACGATAAAGAATGTAAGCTTTTGCGACATCAGCATACCCGGCGGTAGATAAAACTTCTTCTACACTATCCTGAATATCTTCTACCGATATAATGCCGTCTTTAACCTTTGGCTCAAAATGCGCGGTTACATTCAAACCCAACAAATCAATAGTTGAAGGATGATATTGTTTTTCAAGAGCATCAAATGCTTTTGAAATTGCAGCTGTGATTTTCGTTACGTCGAATTCAGCGATTTTTCCATCGCGTTTTTGAACCTGATACATACTACTCTCCTAAACTGGAATTTCGCTCGATTCAAATTGCTCGCGCAATAAGACAACCAATTAACAGAATTGCTTTTGCTAACACTTCTTCTCGGGAGAATCCTCCTCCATGTGCTCATAAACTTTACTCTCGCCTCACCAGCACAGCAATACACAAATTGCAATATATAGGTATAAGGTAAAAATTGAACCACAATATCTTGTGTAATAAATGTTGAAAAGATGTTAACAATGCATGAGGGAAACATTCCACCGAAAGGATAAGGGGCTTCACCTTTGTTCTCTTATCCACGAACTATTTACAAGAAAACTGTGTTAATATCCGCGCCATGAAAATCGCTGGACTACAAAAACTAACTTTATTGGATTACCCCGGTAAAACTGCTGCGACAGTTTTTACTCCGGGATGCAATTTTCGTTGCCCCTTTTGCCAAAATATAGATCTTGTATTGCCCGCAACTCAAAAAGATCTTCCCTTGTTATCAGAGGAGGACTTCTTTTCGTTTTTGAACAAACGAAAAGGATTGCTCGATGGCGTTTGCATTACCGGTGGCGAGCCTACTCTTCAGCCTGATTTGGCACAGTTTTGCCAGCAAATCAAAGAACAAGGCTTTTTGGTAAAACTTGACACTAATGGATCCCGCCCAGAAATATTAGAGCGGCTTCTGAGTCTGGGATGTCTTGACTATGTGGCAATGGATATTAAAAACACACCCACTAAATATGCTTCAACGGTCGGTTTAACCGAATCAAAAACTTTTCAAATCCTTGAAGCTATCACCCAAAGTATTCACCTGCTTTTACAAGGAACAATCCCGTTTGAATTTCGTACCACCGTAGTCGCCGAACTTCATGATCAAGAAACGCTCATAGCTCTCGCAACTTGGCTCGCACAACAAACAAAAGCAGCGCAAAAGAAACCGGAGACTATCCAGTGGTTTTTACAGCAATTTGTCGATTCGGATACGGTGTTGGCAGGCAAGCATCACTTCTCCGCTTTGCCCAGTGAAAAGCTCCACACTATTCTTCCTCACATTCAGGCAGTCTTGCCTTGCACCGAGTTACGAGGAATTTCCTAATCATCTCACCACAAATTTTGAGGAACTTCCCAACCATCCCAACCCAAATTTTGAGGAGTTTCCCAAAACGCTCGTTACCGCGCCTGCTTTGCCCTCTTTTCCATCAGGTCTATCCACGCATGCGCACTTAAACACCCCTTATCAGCGTCTTCTTCAAAGCGCACAAAGAGTGAATAGGGGAAGGTGACCGTAAGTAAGTTTGCAGGAATTTTCACTCGTTGCGATACATCAAAATAGCCTAAAACCATTTTGGGATTATCGTTTTTAGCCTGATCAAGTGCATACATAAGAGAATGACATGCCGCCCCAAAAGGCACAATGGTTTCAAGCCTATCACCAGATCTAAAACCTGCCATACACACAAGCGCCGAAAGCTGGTCAGGGTTTACGAACAGGCACACAAGTTCAGGGAGATTTTTCATATACTCCCCACCACCATTTTTCTCGCACCCACCATCCTCATGATGCTCATTATTGGATGCAACTGCTTCCTGCCAATCTTTAGCGGGAGCAAAAACCACCTGTTTTCCTTGACGATCACCAAAAGACAAATCGCTTTTCCATACATCGGTAACACAAGGATCTGCGAAGAACCGTTCGCCCTCTTGCATATGAGGCGGCAACTTCACTTCTTCACCTTCAGGCACCTCCGCCATCCCCGTTGATAATAGATACCGAGTAGGATGATTTCTCTGAGTAAACGCATCACCAAAACCAAGTCCGACTGCGCCTCCTGCACAACTACACGTTTCTTCATCCATTACGATAGTTTTACCCCGTGCTGCGCCCATGAGCATATCAGCAACACAATTTCTCTTATCACGACGCAAAGACAAGGCATGGTCAGGAGCTTTGTCGCAATAAAAAAATACCTACCGGTTCCAACTCCAGATGCAATAGATTTTGAATGTTGTAGCGCATTTCATGCCTCCATATTTTTATCAACGACCCGCTTACCTTCTGCCCACTGCTCATCAAACACTACAAAGGCGCTTCCGGCAGGTGCACCGAGGTTATCGGCCATTTTGATAAGCACCTCGTAGGTTGTTTTCATGTCTGCCTCACTTATCCCCTCAGAAAGCACTTTATTAGGAGAGACCGATGCATCCATTATCTCTTCGGCGATATTCCAAGCGTTTTCGGTTAAATAAACGCATTGCTTTCTTCTGTCTTCCTCGCTCCGCTTTCGCACTACAAAACCCTTATTCTCCAGCGAACGAACAGCTCGTGCAGTTAATGCTTTATCCACTCCAACCCATTGAGTTAATTCATCTTGTGAAACGCCGTCTTTGCGCGTCAAAGTTAAAAAGAACGGCATTTCAGATACCGACAATCCAAAACGTTCAAGAGCAACACTGTGAAAGGATTTCATCTTTCTGTCGATAAGTGAAATTAATCTGCCGAAATTGTAGGGTGAATAATTCATGATTCTTCTTCCATAATTAGTTGACCTATCAACTAATTATACCGTACACTCAAACAATAGGAAGAGCTCCTGGAAAATTGATCAACCTTGGTCGAGTCGATCTAAAACAGCCCTTCTTTATTAAAATGTTCCAAAACATACCCATCTTCACTGAGAAAGAAAAGGAGTTTCTTATGAGCAAAGAAGCATTTGAAGAAACATTAGCAAACGCTCCGTTTATCGCATTGGCGTCCTCGGTAGATAACCAGCCCAATGTTCGCCTTGTTGATACTTATTACGACAAAGAAAAAGGAATGCTCTTATTCCCTACTTCCCGCAAAACACCTAAAGTTTCTGAATTTGATCAGAATACAAAGGTTGCTTTTACTACAGCACCAAGCCAAACGGGCGCAATTATCCGCGTTCAGAAAGCCCAAGTAAAAGAGACTGATATCACTCTTGATGAAATCAAGGATGCCCTTATTGCCAAACGCGCCGGTTTTGAGCATCTACTCGGAATGCTTTCACAAGAACCTGTTGTGTATCAAATCTGCTTTGATGAAGCTCTTTTTACTGTTCATGGTCAAAAGGAAGTTATTACTCTTTAAAAGCTTTAAACAAATTGCTCTAAGCAAACGTTTTGACTAGATCGTAAGGCACCCCACCTTCGCAAGATGGGGTGCCTACATTTGTTATGCATCCTTCTTTGGCGTTTCAGTAACCATTCCCTTGATAAGGATTCGCTTTCGAATCATCGCAAACCACATTACAAGCGATAGTATCATCATGAGGGTTATTGCAAAGTCAACCGAATGCAACAGTGGAAAACGCCCAACGAAATAACTACACTGAACAGTTACTGTGAAAAGACGAATATGCGCTTTTACGAGATGCGCACTTTCGGCAGCTATGTACCTAGGCAGCCATATACTTAGTAAATAGCTCCTTTTTCGCTTTCTCCCCCCATAAGAAAGGCAATTAGAAACCATGACCGAATGGCTTATAAGACATTTTGTAAAAGGCTACGAATATAAAGATGATCCTAAGGTACGAACAGCGTACGGACAGTTCACAGGCATTGTTGGCATTATCTGCAATATATTACTTTGCGCGGCAAAAGGTTTAATTGGATTTTTGGCTGGTTCGGTTTCCATCATTGCTGATGCATTAAACAACTTATCTGACGCAGCAAGCAATGTAATCAGCTTGTTGGGATTCAAGTTAGCCAGCAAACCAGCAGACCCCGAACATCCCTATGGACATGGTCGCTATGAATACCTATCGGGACTTGCAGTTGCCGTAATAATTGTAGTTATTGGTGTCGAACTTATTCAGTCATCACTTGATAAGGTACTCAACCCCACTCCCACCGAATTCAATATTGTCGTTGCAGTGATTCTTATTTTGTCCATTTTGGTGAAGCTTTGGATGGCGGTATTTAATCGCACCATAGGAAAGCGTATTTCATCTACCACCCTTGAAGCTACAGCCGTAGATTCCCGCAATGACGTTATCGCCACCGCCGTAGTGCTTGTTTGCGCCATAATCTCTAGTCAGACAGGCATCGATTTGGACGGCTGGGTTGGTATTGCGGTCGGCATTTTTATTGTGTATAGCGGAATTCAGCTTATGCGCGAAACGGTAAGTCCCCTGCTTGGAAAGGCAGCCGAACCTGAGGTAGCAGCTCATATTCAAAAGAAAATAATGAGCTATCCTGGTGTATTAGGAACTCATGACCTAATGGTGCACGACTATGGCCCTGGCAGACAATTTGCAAGCGCCCATGTAGAAATGGCTGCCGAAGCAGATCCCATGGAAAGCCACGACCTTATAGATAATATTGAGCAGGACTTCAAAAACGATGAGGGTTTGATTGTTACCCTTCATTACGACCCCATTGTTACAGATGATCCCGAAGTAAAAGACTTACGCAACCAAATAAACGAACTGGTTAAGTCTATTAACCCACAGCTTTCTATTCATGACCTACGTACGGTACCTGGCCCCACCCACACCAATGTCATATTTGACTGCGTAAAACCTGCCGATTTTGAACTTGACGACGATGAGTTAAAGCATCGCATTTCTGATTTGGTAACCGAAATACATCCAGAAGCTATCTGCAAAATAACGATCGACCAGAGTTATATCAGCGCTCACCAGTAAACTAAAGCAACAGAATATGACATTGCCAATAAAGCATGGAAACAAAAATCTTTGGGTTATAGGCGTCATTTTCTGCACCAACTTGCTAAAAATCCGAGTTTTACCTGCAACTCAATACACTACGCTGAAAACTAGTAAGGCGAGATCAAAAAAGATCTCGCCTTACTAAAATCAAAAACACTAAAACTAGAAATGTAAATGTTCTGCCCTACCGACTAGCACCTACGCAACACCGTTAGGAGAAAAATACAACACCATAGTTAGGACAGAAATTCCTCTAATGTCGAACGTAAAATATAATCAGATTCTTTTTGCCAAGCCTCATCAGAAGTTTCGGTGAACAATACACCAAAAGTGTTGTACTGCTTTGCATTTAGCTTTCGACAGGTTAAAACCTTCGAGAATTTTTGCTGAACAGCATCATAATCAAAAGAATAATAATCTGACAAAGAGGTGCCATCAGTAGAAAGCATTACCATGCTATAGCGTTTACCTTCCTTACCAGCAAGCACCTCATCCCAGTTGGGTTGGATATTATTCAGGTAGCTTTCGTACGTCTTGAATCCATACGCAAAGAAAGACAAATCTGTTGTGCACAAACCCGCAAAACGCAAGGGATTAAACTCGATGGGATAGACTACTCCATCCTCCCCTACACGAACTTCCACATGAACAGGAAAATTTTTAAACCCGAGGAGCTTATTGCTTTGGATCAGAAAATCCTTCATAGCCTGCATTGTTTCCTCAACAACAGCCTTTGAAGTGTAATACAGGCGATCTGATACATCTTCAGTACCTGCAAAATCATGCTTCAAGATATCCAGAATAACGGTTTCACCCTGCTCATTGAAATACGCATCAATAGCGTATTCCTCGCCATTCAAATAACTTTCAACCAAAAACTTTGAGTTGTTAACCACTGTGGTACCGTATTGGTTGCTCCAGCTACTGGAATGACTACGAATATCAGCGCAAGCGGCATTCCAGTCTTCAACTGAGAAAATAGGATAAATACCTAAGCTGAAAAATCCTGTAGAAGGCTTTAAAACCACAGGTAGCGTAAAGGAAGAAGGATCCACCTCGGCTAACTGATCGAGGTCGAACTCTTCGAAAACATAATCGGGGAATAAGGGCGCCAATACACGACGGCATTCCGCTTTATCTTTACAAAGCGAAATAGCACGAGCAGTTTGTTTGTCACAATAGCGCTTAACCTCATCAAGATACGCTTCGGAAAAAGCAATAATACGCCCTTCAGCAGCCTTTGAGTTGTCAACGATGTTAAGTTTTTTGCCTTCCGCCACGTAGCGACGAGCAGGCTCATTATCAAAAATTGGCTCTTGGGTAGCTTCTGCGAATTCAAAAACTTCCGGCGAGATATAAGTATCATCAAGCACGAGCATGTGCGGGTTCCTTTCTTTAAAGAAATACAGGCGATTACTTGGGAAAACATAGATTAATGCAGTTTTCCAGGCGCCATTGTATCAAAGAAAATGGTTTAAAGATGTTCTAGTTTGACGCGAAAGCTTAAGGCACGTGGTGTAGGGAGCGCATCAAATTGAATCACGTAGGCACGCTTTTCAGAATCGATTTCCTGAATTACACCTTCCCCAAACACTGAGTGCAGAACTCTATCACCTGGCGCGAATTCAGGAACCGAAGACATCTCCGAAATCCATTTATCCGTAAACCCGTAAGCGCTTCGCGCTTGTTGCATTTGCACTTCAGAAGGTGGATTCGAAAATTCTAAAGTGGTTGGATCGATATCAAGAAGGAAACGAGAGGGATATCGAGGCATATTTTCATGCCCCGTGCCTTCTGCTTCCGTTAAATACAGTCCATCACGCGCTCGAGTAAAGGCGACGAATGCCAATCTGCGTTCTTCTTCCATAGCTTCAAACGTCATAGTTTTGCGTGAAGGTAAAATGCCTTCCGAAAAAGAACAAAGAAACACATGCGGAAATTCCAAGCCTTTAGCAGAATGAATAGTCATTAAGCGGACTTTATCTTGAGCATCATCAAAAGCATCTAAATTCGAAAGTAACGCCACCTGAGATAAATAATGCTCTAACGTTACTTCTTCACCGCAGGTAGTTTCAAATTCATAGATAGACTGTTTAAGTTCTGCTAAGTTATCCAATCTCTCTTGACTGCCTTCGGTTCGCAATGCTTTCTCGTAACCGCTTTCGTTAAGAATTGCTGAAAGCACTTCAGATACAGGACGACCTTCGTATTCGTAACGAAAATGCTCAACAAGCGTTAAAAAGTCTTTAGCTTTTGTTCCTTTGAAGATTTCATTATCGATCGTAAATTGAAGTGCCTCATATAATGAACAACCGCGATTTTCGGCTTCTTCTCGCAAAAAAGCCATTCGTCGCTTACCTAAGTTACGCTTTGGAGTGTTGATGATTCGCGTAAAAGAAAGATCGTCTTGGTATGCAACTATGCGCAAATACAGAAAGGGCATCTTTAATCTCTTTTCTGCCAAAAAAGGGAACTCCGCTATAAATCGTATGAGGGATACGGGCTTTTAAAAAGCTTCTTCAATAGATCGTGAAGCATAATGAGCTCGATACAAAACAGCAATACCGCGATAAGGAACTCCTGCCTTATGAAGAGATTCCACTCCCTGGGCAATCCAACGCGCCTCTTCAGCAGAAGACTTGGCATGACGCCAAACGGTTGGTCCATGATCTGAACGAACAGCAACTAAATCTTTTGGAATACGTTCTTTGTTCTTGGCGATGAGAGAATTAGCTACCTCTAGCACCTGAGGAACCGAACGATAGTTTTCAAGCATCATTATGGTATGGGCACCTTGAAAACGTTTGTCGAAATCGAGCAAAAAGCGCACATTAGCACCACGCCACGTATAAATTGTCTGATCAGGATCGCCCACCACAAAAAGATTTTTGTGATAGGCCGCCAAAACCTCCATCAACTGATATTGAATAGCATCAATGTCTTGAAACTCATCAATCATGATGTATTCCAAACGCTGTTGCCATTTCAAACGAATTTCTGGATTTTGCGCAAATATGTGGAGCACAAACACAAGAAGATCATTGTAGTCAACGCCGAAACACTTCTTCTCTTGATAAAGATATCCGTAAAAAATAATGTCGTGAGGCTTAGTTGCAGACCAATATTTCTTATAAAGATCCTCTAAAGAAAGCGAAAGCATATCCCGATAGTATTCAGGATGCTCTACCAACTTTTGCATTTCTATCATGTCGCGCGCTTGGGAGAAAGACATATTGCGCAACGTAAGACCGCGCTCTTCATAAATAATTTGAAGCATTGCATCAATATCGCCATTATCCAGCACCAAGAAGCTCTTAGGATATTGAATTTCGTGTCCGTCTTCCCGCAGTATCGAAACGCAAAATCCATGAAAGGTATTAATGTAGCCTGTATCATTTCCGCCCGTTAACTGCTTGATGCGAGTGCGCATTTCATTCGCAGCTTTATTGGTGAAAGTCACACACAAAATATTACCCGGAAGAATACCGAGTTCGTTAACAAGATACGCAAAGCGTTCAGTCAAAGTGCGTGTTTTACCTGTGCCTGCGCCCGCAATTACTCGCACATACCCTTCTGTAGTAGTAACCGCCTCGATCTGGGCAGCATTCAAGCGTTGATGAAATGATGAATTATCTTCATTCGAAGCAGACAAGGAGTTAAACGATACCATTCCATGAGAAGCAGCATTATCTACCTCAAAGCTAGAATTATTTGCAAGTTCTTCCATGCAGAAACCAAACCACTGATTGATGTTTAGATATAAAGCAAGCCTACCATAATTCGTACATTTGTTCTATTGTTTTATTACACAAAGAAGGGATGGCTACTCATGCTAAAAGGAGAGCTTTAAGCAAGAATGCAAATTTCAACATGCTGATGCAGAAAGATTCTGAGCCGCCGCAAAATCCAACACTGTTCCTCATCCTGTTTAATAGTTGTAAAGGTTTCACATTCTTTCGGAACTCTTTTCTTTCTCGCTTCCCGCAAAGTGCTATTTCGCTGGTATTCTTTCCTGTACTAGTTTTACGAAATGCTATTACTACCCAGAGGTATTCATGACTATCGAATATGAACAAACCTATCAGTTGCGCACTGGCGACTTTGACCGCTTTGCCCACCTTCTCCCCTCTTCCATCTTGGATGTATTTCAAGATGTTGCGGGAGTTAATGCCGAAAATGTTCCTGGCATGACATGGAAAGAATTGACTGATGCTGGCTTATTTTGGGTAGTTACGCGCATAAAGTACGAGGTTATCGAGACACCTCAGCTTCACGAACAGGTAATTGCCCGCACCTGGCCTCTTGCTCCTACTCGTTTAGGCTTTCAACGCGAGTACACTATGAGAAAACTAGATGGCACTCCTCTGGTAAAGTGCAGTTCCGACTGGATTTTAATGGACTATCAAACCCGTAGTTTTGCTTCTGCTCGCGATTTCTATAAAGGTCCGCAAGACTTTTCCGAAGAAAAAGTCTTCGACAAAAAACTTCGCAAAATAAAGACCTTTGAACCCGAGGATCAAGGCATTGAAGACGTTGTTTCATTTGTTGATATCGACATCAATGGACATGTCAACAATTCAAAGTATCCCAATTTTGTCATGAATGCCTTGGAATTAAGCGAAAACGAAACTATCAAAACTTTTCAAATTGACTATCGCCACGAATTGCGTTTGGGCGATCGCGTACGCGTACACTCAAAACGTGATGGCAAAACCATCACTTCCCTCGGCATCTCTGTAGAAGGAGAGCATGCTGGAGAATGCATGTTTGCAACCCAGATTGAATTGGCATAGCTCTACATTTCGTTTGCTACTTTTTTATCCTCGAGTCTATAGGCAAGCATTTTAGCCACAAACACGAGCACTATACCAATTACCGAAATAGCGCCCGCTACCGTAAAAGCAGGAACATAGGTGCCAAGCGTCTCTACCGTTGAAGCAGCAATCATCGGACCAACAAAAGATGCTACCGTATAGCCGGGGTATACAAACGAATAGTTCTGGCCAAAGTTCGCAGACCCAAATGCGTCTCCCACGATCGCAGGCACAATTGACATAGTTCCACCAAAACATGCCCCCACTACGCTAACCGCCAGCAAGAACGTAATAAAGGTAGTGGCATGACCGAGCAATAAAACCATAACAATGGCGTTTATTACCAGTGAAATAATAAGCGCGTTATAGCGACCAATCGCATCAGAAACAAACCCAAAGCCAAAACGTCCCAAAAAACTACCGAAAGCCATTACGCTTACCATAATCGCGCCTTCAGAGGCAGTTAGATGAGCCAATTCTTGACCAATATCAGAAGCATGACCCGTAACCATTAAGCCACTGGTAGAAGAAACCATAAGCGCAGCAAATAGTACATAAAAGAGGGGCTGTTTTACCATTTGCGTAGAGCTAAAAGAAACTTCTCGATGTACTGAAAGTCGTTCAATTTCTTTGGTAGTCCGCTTTAATCGAGCAGGCTCTTCTCCTGGATTTACCCCCTCATCAGTTTCGCAATTCTTCGCACGAACCGCACCACTTGCAGTCGCATTTGCTGTAGCACTTACTAAAACCTCATCTTCGTGTTCAGCGGTATCTTTTGAACTCCAACCTTTTGGCGTCCATCCTGCAGGAGGAACGTAAAGTAACCACGAGAACACGAGATACACTACAAGCCAAACCGCTCCCACAATATGAAAAGCGGTGGATACATCAAAGGCTTCAATAAGCCAATTACCTGCTGGAGCAAAAATCATAGGACCTAAGCCAATAGCACCGATACAAACGCCATTCGCAAGTCCTCGTTTATCAGGAAACCATTTAGTCACTACCGCAACAATAGTGTTGTAGAGCATGCCGTTTCCGGCACCTGCAAAGCCACTATAAAAAAGGTAAAGCATGGGCAAATTGTCAGCAAAACCCGAACAGAACCATCCAAGGCCGAATAAAACACCTGCGCCTAATACAATAAAGCGAGGCTGAGTATGACGCTGTAGCCAACCAGCCAACATGCTCGAAAAACACGATGCTAACAAGAATAGCGAATAAATCATTGAGACTTCAGAAGTGGTAAAACCAAATTCTTCCATCAAAGGCTTGTTGAAAATACTCCACATATAGATAGCGCCTGTGCCAAGCGCAGTAAAAGCACCTGCAGCCAAGATAGCTTCACGTGGAAGATTTGTTGATGCTGTTCCCCTAGACATGGCTCCCCTCCTCGCTCTGCTGCCTTGCAGTACTTAGCTAACATTCCAGAGCCAACGTAACATCAATCCTTCATTTCCCCCAATGAAGGACTCTTTCATTTTACGTTTCCCTATTCCCTCATTTCTCCAAAAATGAGTAAATTTGCACGATAGAACGATTTGAAATTGTTATCGCATGAAGAACCTCACGTTATAGACCAAGGTCAAAACTGTTTTTTAAAGTTAACGTATCCAAAACTCCCACAACTCGGCGATCTGTCATACTATGACTAATTAATAGGATCTATCTCGGTAGTAAACCCAGAAATTAATCTTTCTGGCAAGGATAATCAGAGCATTGCGTATTACGCAGTAAGTGAAAGGAACAATCATGATTGTTACCACAACACAATCCATCGATGGTTACAAAATTACGGGTTACTACGGAATCGTATTTGGCGAAGTAATTACCGGCATCAATATTTTTAAGGATTTCGGCGCAGGTATTCGCAACATTGTTGGCGGTCGTAGCCAAGGTCATGAAGATGAACTCCTTAGCGCGCGCAATGAAGCTCTTCAAGAACTTGAGCAACGTGCCGCCGAAATGGGCGCTCATGCGGTTGTAGGAGTCGACATGGATTACGAAGTTCTTGGCCAAGGCAACATGTTGATGGTTACTGCATCGGGAACTGCTGTTACCGTAGAAGCAATTTAAATTCCATCGGCCTTACCTCAATAATCTTGCATAAGTTCAAACCAATACAAAACCGCCACCCCAAAAAAAATCAAGGATGGCGGTTTATTTTACTTTTGCCCTATTTTTGATTTCGCCTAGATCGCAAATCTTTTATCGCTGATTCCCTTTTGCAAAAAGGAACAAGTAAAAGTTTAACTTTGTTTAGATTTCGATCTTAGCGCCCATCAACTTAGCGAACTCGCGAACAATAGCAGTGTCGCCTGGCCATGCAGGAGCCGTTACTAAATTGCGGTCTACTACAGCTTCATCCATACCAGCTTCTACATATTCGCCGCCCGCAAGCGTTACATCAGGACCTACTGCAGGATAGGCAGTTGCCTTATAGCCCTCTAATACTCCAGCTGCAGCCAAAACCTGAGGACCATGGCAAATAGCAGCAACAGGCTTACCAGCCGCAAAGAATTCTTTTACGATTTCGATTACACGAGCATTCAAACGAATATACTCAGGAGCGCGACCACCAGTAATAAACAGGCCTTCATACTCTTCGGTCTTTACTGCATCGAAATCTGCCGTCAAGGCAAAGTTATGACCGCGAAGTTCTGTATAGGTCTGTTCACCCAAGAAGTCATGAACAGCAGTTGCGACGGTTTCACCAGCTTTCTTATCAGGGCAGACCGCATCCACCTGATAACCTAATACGGATAAAGCCTGAAAAGGAACCATGGTCTCATAGTCCTCGGTGAAATCGCCGCATAATAAAAGTATTTTTTTCGTCATACAAACCCCTCCTTTGTGGAATTTTGTCTTTTATTGATTGTAGCACGTTATGAACATGTTCATTTTTTCCTCGAAATGATTTTTTCTTTCCTCTTGTCAACTGTGTATAGTGTGTATATACTGTATATATCATGATAAACACAGTTGAAAGTTTAAGAAGCGCACTTAAGCTTTCACCGTTGAAGAAGACTCCGGAATCTTCTTCAGTCTTCGGCAACCGGGGTCGAAGGCATCATCCATGACAACCAATAAAGCAAACCGATACTTTAATTATTCTGGCAAAATGCAATCTTTATCTGTTACTTGTCAACCCAGATAAAAAACCATTTTGCCACTTATAAAAATGGAGGGCTCATCGAGAGTGGAAATAATTATTTCAAATTCAAGCGATAAGCCCATTTATGAACAAATATCTTCGCAGATAAAAGATGCCATTTTATCGGGAGATCTCTCAACCGGAGAAGCACTTCCTTCCATTAGGGCACTTGCAGGCGACTTGCATGTAAGCGTCATTACCACCAAACGTGCTTATTCCGACCTGGAAGCACTGGGTTTTATCGAAACCAAACAAGGAAAAGGAAGTTTTGTTGCAGGCGGGAATTTTAGAACTACTACGAGAAGAGCGTCTACGTCACGTTGAAGCACTTTTACAAGAAGCACTTGATAGTGCAGAAACTGCAGGAATATCCCTTCCTGAACTCCATGATATGCTCGATACACTCGCAGAATCTTAGTTTCATTATCTTCCCCTCTTTTACCTGAAGGGATTGAATCATGTCTGATATTTTGAAAGTAACCAATCTGATCAAGCACTACGATCAGTTTACTCTTGACCAAATAAATCTCACCGTTTCTGATGGCGATATTACCGGTTTTGTCGGAAGCAATGGCGCAGGAAAAACAACAACAATCAAAGCCATCCTTGGTCTTATAAGCTACGATGGCGGCGAGATAGGACTGTTTGGAAACACCTGCAGTACCTCGGGAATCCCCATGGCGGCAAACAACGTATTGGAGTGGTTTTTGACACTATCCCCTTTCCCAACGATTGCCACATTTCAGATGTAGCAGCTATAGGAAAAGCCTCCTATTCCAACTGGGATCAATCCTATTTCAAAAAGCTTTCGAATTCTTTTGGATTCGCTGAGACAAAGGAAGTTAAATCGCTTTCCCGTGGCATGGGAATGAAATTACAGCTCGCTTTTGCACTTGCCCATCATCCCGATTTCCTTATTCTCGACGAAGCAACCGCCGGCCTCGATCCACTTGCACGAGATGAAGTACTAGAAATGCTGCGCGATTTTATGAACAAAGACTATCGCGGCATCCTCCTTTCAAGCCATATCACCTCTGACTTGGAGAAAATAGCTGATTATGTCGTATGCGTAGATGAAGGTAAACAGATTTTCACAAAGGCAATTGATGAAATATGCGATATCGCCGGTATTGCTCATTGTCGTGCAAGTGAAGCTGAAGAACTTCTGCAAGCAAACCTCTTTGAACCCCGTAGCTTACGCATTATTCGCAGCAGTTACAGCACCGACATTTTAGTTCCCGACCGCATAGACCTCTCCCGTGCTTTCCCCTCTATCGCCTGCGATCGTACAAATCCGGAAGACTACATGCGTTTTATGCTCAAAGGAGAAATCCGATGAAAACTATGATTCTTTCTGACCTTATCGTTATGCGTCGTAACCTTATCCAATTATTCTTAACCTGCCTGATAATTACTATCGTAATCACCCTTGCCATGAATAATACTCTTGCGGTGGTTGGAGGCTGCTTTGGCGCAATGATCCCGCTGCTTTATCTATTTTCTATCGCTGCTTATGACGAGATGAATGAATGGCAAACATATCGATTAACCCTGCCTACCACACGCAAAGATATCATGATTGGTCGTTATGCAAGTCTCTTGATTGTCGCTCTTGTATCTGCTCTAGCAGGAATCATTGTTTCTTATATCACTGGTTTTATTATCGAGCTGATATCGCCGCAATCAGCAGCTGATTTCGGATCATCGTGGAACTACACCAGCCCCAACGGAGAATTCCTTTCAACGCTTTCCTTTTCCGTTAATCCCCCTGAAGCAATTTTTGGAAGCGCATTAGGCGGAGCAGCAATGGCATTATTCTTAGGTGCTCTCACCCTTCCAGTAATTGCTAAGGTTGGCATGACAAAGGGTGCACGTTTTGTTCCCGTCGTTGGTGTTGTGCTGTTTTTACTCGTATTTGTCTCGTTTGGAGAAGGCGGTCCCTTGGCACCCTACGTTCCTGACACCATCCAATGGTTCTTTACCGCAGACGATGCGATACTGTACCTTATCGCGGGATTATGTATTGGTTCGCTCGTACTTTACGCAATTAGCCTGATCATATCGATCAAGCTCTATCAAACCAGAGAATTTTAATGTTCAGTTTTGTGTAACCCGAATCCGATAAAAGACGTATCTACATTCGTAGTACCCCCAAACTTTAAGAGCAAGTCGGAATATAACGATTTGCTCTTTTTTTACATTTAGCTCTCGGTAATCTGCGAAAATGAATTACTTGAACATACGTATCTTCAAGAGTATCCGAAAGGAGGAAGCATGATTGAATACTTCATCATGGATAAAGCGAGTAACTCTCTTATCCGAGTTCCCACCGAACAGCCTGGCTGCTGGATCGCCCTCTTTGAACCAACCCCCGAGGAACTAGAGGAAATATCTCAGCGCTTTCACATTGATGAAGACGATATCGCAGCTCCTCTCGATCTTGAAGAAATTTCTCGTATCGAACGCAACGAAGACTACGTTATGTTCATTGTTGACACGCCACTTCATGACAAGTCATCAGGAGAAAAGCGTTACAAAACAATTCCTATTGGAATTTTCCAAACAAAAGAGCATGTGATTTCAGTCTGCTCAGTTTATCGTGTACCCCTTATCCGCATCTTAAAATCGCGCTTTGAGGATCTCCACGATACAAGCAATACCCAGCAGTTTGTAAGCGATATCCTCATCGCTTCTTCTCAGGCATACTTTAATTCGCTTCAAGCGCTCGACAAACGCCGTCGAACTTTAACTGCAGCTATTGAACGTCCTACGCGAAAAGAATTAGAAGAACTTTATGCACTAAATGATTCTTACGTGTACATTCAAACTTCTCTGGCAACTAACAATACAGTTTTTGAACGTTATCGCCGCTATGTAGCAGCATCGGGCGATTTAGATTTAATCGAATTATTTGACGACGTTATCGTTGAGCATCAACAGGCGCTTGAAACCACGAAAATTTATTCAGGAATTCTAGATTCTGCCATTGACCATTTCGGATTGATCATGGATTACGATTTGAACCACACCATGCAATTAGTGGCAACCCTTACGCTCGTGCTCTGCATTCCTACCATTATCGGTGGACTATTCGGGATGAATCTCGAAGGCATTCCTCTTGCAGATTCCCCGTATGGATTCGCCATTGTTACGGGAATGGCAGCAGTTATTTTGGCAGTTTTGCTTCTTATACTAAAGAAGCTCAAATGGTTCTAGCTCATTCACTGTCTACCCTCTGCCAAAACAAAATGTGACTTCATCACTGACATACTGCGGAAAACTCGATATGGTTTATCCAGCAAATTCAAAACTCAAACGCTCTTTGAATGATTAAGACCGCTCAGTGATTAAGGCCGCTCAGCAACTTTTCTCATTAGGGGCAATAAGGCAAGGTGAAGCAATTATGGGACTTTTTCTTTATTCGGAGGCGGAAGCAACATTAACGATCTCGTTGAAGAAGCACGGCAAACAGAAAATGCCGTCATTATTGATGTGCGCACTCCCGCAGAATACAAACAGGGCCATATCAAAGGTGCCTACAATATCCCTCTCGATCAAATTGACACAGTAAAAAAGACGGTCAAAAACACCAGCACCCCGCTCTACTTTTATTGTGCCAGTGGAGCTCGAAGCGGAAACGCAGCCCGCTATCTCCAAAACTCAGGCTATGAAAACGTCAGGAACATGGGAGGTATCTCATCTTGGCGTGGTGATATCATTAAAGGATCTAAGTAAACTTTTCCGCCATCTTTTCGCTATATCTATCTAGAGAAAAAGAGGAACGTCATGAAAGTAGTAATTGTTGGTGGTGTAGCAGGCGGAGCAACCGCCGCAGCACGTCTTCGGCGCTTAGACGAACATGCTGAAATTATCATTATTGAACGCACACATTTTGTATCCTATGCAAACTGCGGACTGCCCTACTATATCGGTGGCACCATAACTGATCGAAATAAGCTTACCCTGCAAACACCAGAAAGCTTTCATAACCGCTTTAATATTGAAGTGCGCGTAGATCAAGAAGTAACCAAGATTGATCGTGCAGTTAAACAGGTAGCGATCCATAATCTTGCAACAGGCGAAACCTACACCGAAACCTACGATAAGCTTATTCTTTCACCTGGCGCGCACCCTGTTATACCCGATTTACCTGGCATTCATTCTTCACGAATTCACACCTTACGCACCGTTGAGGACACCTTTGCCATTGCCGATTTTATCGAGTACGAGCAAACAGCTCATCAAGACAAACCATTTCGCACAACCATCGTAGGTGGCGGATTTATTGGACTCGAAATGGCTGAAAACCTCGTAGAACGAGGCATAGAAGTTACCGTATTACAGCGCCCGAATCACCTTATGCATTCGCTTGATAATGACATTGCCTCTCTTCTGCATAATCGCATGCGCGAAGCAGGAATAGCACTCAAACTTAATGCGGATGTTATTGGATTTTCCGAAAATGACCGTGAAATCTATACCACTTTCAAGAACAAAGAAGACAAAACAGGAGCAAGCCAGCAGCACATCGCTTCAGATATGGTAGTTTTAGCCATAGGAGTTGCACCGGAAAACAAGCTTGCAGTAGAAGCTGGTCTTGAGCTTGGAATCAAAGGCGCCCTAAAGGTTGACGAACATCTTCTTACCAGCGATAAAGATATTTATGCAATTGGAGATGCTATCGAAACCACCCAAATTGTCAGTGGCAAACCAGCACATATTGCCCTTGCGGGACCCGCTAATAAACAGGGACGTATAGTAGCTGACCACATCTGCGGCATACCCCGTACCTTTGCGGGCTCTATGGGTTCTTCGGTGATGAAAGCCTTTGATTTAACTGTTGCAACAACTGGCCTTAACACCAAAAGCGCTGAAGCGGCAGGCTATACGTTTGATTCTGTAATTATCACCCCCGCGTCTCATGCGACCTATTATCCAGGTGCTCGCACCATGACTATGAAAGTGTTGTTCGAACGACCAACTGGCAAAATTTTAGGTGCTCAAATTATTGGCGACGAAGGTGTAGACAAACGCATAGATGTATTCGCAGTGGCCATAAAAGCTGGTATGACTGCTTTTGACCTAACAGAGATTGATTTAGCCTATGCACCACCCTACGCTTCGGCAAAAGACCCCATGAATATGGCTGGCTACGTAATTGAAAACGTTTTGGAAGGTACGGTAAATCAAATCCATTGGGATGAAGCACTCATCCAAGCACGTAAAAACCCACAGACTATCATCCTTGACACTCGAACCCAAACAGAATATGAACGTGGTCATCTTGACGGCTTACATAATCCAGTTTTACACGTTCCCGTAGACGAACTTCGAAGCCACTTAGAAGAACTACCTCGCGACAAACAACTTCTCGTTCATTGCGCTACTGGTATCCGAAGCTACATTGCCTGTCGAATATTAAGCCAACATGGTTTCGACTGCACCAATATTTCTGGAGGATATAATTTCTATCAAGCATTGAAGCTCGACCAAAACGCAGACATGGAAAATGTGGGCGATTGTGGCTTAAAAGCATAAAGTTTTCATTGCCTTTTGCCATTCATTTCTAAAGAAAGTTTTAGTAATGGAATTAGATACCGAACACCGATTAAAACAACAAACAACTCTGAAGGCGCTGCTTTCCCAGCGTCTTCCCTACTGGATAAACCTTACCGAAGAGGAGCAAAAGGCACTTGTTTCTCACACTCGCTTTGCTCGATTTAAAGCAGGAGATCAAGTCCGCAATCCCTCCTCACCAGCTGGCGTTATGTTGGTACTTTCGGGAAATCTACGTGCTTACATGCTTTCGGAAGAAGGAAAGCAAATAACTTTATTCCGCATAGGAGAACAGGAAAGCTGCGTATTGGCAGCATCGTGCGCATTAACCATGATTACGTTTGACGTATTTCTTGATGCAGCTTCCGATACTGAATTGCTCATTATTGATTCAGCGTTTTATGCCCAACTCATCGAAAAAAACGTGTATGTAGAAGCTTTTACGTATCGCCAAACCGCCGAACGCTTTAGCGAAGTTATGTGGGTTATGGAGCAGGTATTATTTATGAGTTTTGACGAACGTCTCGCTTTATTTCTCCTAGACGAAGTAGCACGCACGGGCAGTTCAACACTCACCTTAACCCACGATGAAATCGCGCACCACCTAGGCAGTGCGCGTGAAGTAGTTTCTCGTATGTTGAAACGTTTTGCCGACGACGGTCTGGTGGCACTTTCACGTGGCAAAATTGAAGTAGAAGACAAAGCAGGATTAAGAAACCTTATATCTCGATAGATATCCTTGGGGTATAACAATCTATCAGTGAACAAGCGGCAAGGTGACAATCAATTCAGATCCCTAGTTTTTTGTCGCCGAATTCCTACTTCATACCCCATCGAGACAAGCTACTTATCATCCTTTCCAAACGCATTCATTATTACGCTCACGATCCCACATACAAGTCCACCAGCAACCCAAGCAAGCCAAAACCACATGGCAGTCGTCCCCTCGGGTTGGAAGTTCGAAGGATCAGGAGACGAAAGAATAGGAATAAACAACAGACCAAGCCCAACAATTGTGAAGAAAAGCATAATAACCCCGCACAATGCACCAACTTTTGTGTTTTTGCGTTTACGTTTTAGCAGAGTGCTCTTAATTTCGTCTCCACTTGTGCGGTAAAATGTCTTCAACCTCTAATTCATCAGCAACATTTTTGTTGTATTCTGCAACGTTGGTACGACCAAGCAGTATGCCATAGTGAGTAATATTCCATACACCAAGCGCAATAAAGAACAACAGGAAAAAGTAGCTCATGCCTTCAGTATCAGGTTTGCTTTCTAGCATAAGCATGCAGCCAATTCCTACAAAAATACAAGCAATACCACCAATAAGACCATACGTAAATTTATTACGAGCCTGGGTTTTGTCCTCTTCGGTATAAAAGTCCTCAATATAAGGATGAGCTTTTACAAAAGCAGAATGAGCCATTCCTGCTGGAATAAGGAAAGCAAGACCAATCAAGGTACCTGTTAGCACTAGAATAACAAACAAGCCATCTTTTCCATTCCACTCCGAAAGAGCAATGGTTCCCTCTAGAAGCAGTGCTACACCAACAAAAATAAGAATAGCTGCAATTCCAGTAGGAATCTTCCAAGCAAGCATTCGCTGATGATCATCGTAGCCACACACATCAGTTGGCGGCCCAGAGGGAATCGCTGATTCGTTTGAATCCAAAACGCGGCCCGTTAAATCACCCTGCACTAAATCATCCAACGAGCATTCAAAAATTTGGCATATTTTGAGTAGCTTATCCATTTCTGGATAACTTTTCTCCGCTTCCCATTTTGTTACCGATTGTCGACTTACGCCAAGTAACATCGCAAGCTGTTCTTGGGTCATATTCCTTGTAGCACGTAAATGCTGAAGATTATTGCGAAAACTCATGGTTATTCCTTTCGGTATGCGCCTGCAAAACCTCCGCCCGCAACACTCCAAACCTTTGCCAAAAGAGAAGTACGCGTCAGGCATGGCGCTTTTTTGTTTTGTAAGGGGAAAGTGGTTATTATGCAACACACTTCCCTGCCGGCACATCCAGAATAAGGGTAGCAGAAGATCAAACTCTACCAACCAGAGCGCTGCATTTTTGATTTTTTATGGCAACTAGCAGTTGCCATCCCTGGTCAGAATAGTTTTTCTTACTTTATTCAAAGGTACCGTTTTTCAAAAAGCCGACAAGAGCGCCCGTAAGACATCTTTCAATTCACAAATAATTAAGTAACACCATTTCAACAAAATCATATGAAATGCCCCATTTAGCGAGTACACTTTCCTCATAAAGCAACCTCGAATGGTTAAAGGAGTTCGCCATGAAAGCAAAGAAGCGCATTTCGATCACGCTTATGATTTTCCCTTTTCTCATAGCTGCTCTTCTTCTTTCAGGATGTTCTCCTGTATCATCACTTGATGAAAACACCATTGCCGATGCTGCAGATTCAGCAGCCGAAGCAGCAAATAGCTTGGCCGATTCTGCAGAACAAGCTGCCGATGCTGCAGAGGTTTTAGCGGGACTCGACTTTACTAAAACGGCTCGACTAGTTGTTTGCGATCTTCAAACTGGCAATATTCTTACTGAAATCACCGACCAATCAGCAGTTGAAAGAGCACTTGCACCCTTGTCTCAAGAAAACGCCATTGCCCGCACTCCTAATTCCCCAGAAGAGTATCTCTTTGAAATGTGGCAACCTGAAACCATAAAAGCAGGACAAGATGCTTCAGAAATCTCTGACGAAAAAGTACTTGAAATAACTACTTACCAGAACTCCGACACAATTACCGTTTCTATGGTTGCTTTGGGCGGAATTTCATTAAGCATGGACACTCCGGATGGAGCAAAAGCGCTTCGCGAATTGGTAGAATAACTTTTTATACACTAAGTAGGAGTAATATCGTATGACTACCAACGAACCAACCTTTGAACAATTACTCGTTGAAGCACATAAAGACCTTCATCGCTTAGGTCCAGGAAGCGAAAATGCAACATTAAAAGCGCTGAGTTTTATAGAAGGACTGAGCGAGGATTCTACTCTTGCAAATCTAGGGTGTGGAACTGGTGGTGAAAGTTTCCTTCTTGCTCAACATATGCCTGGAACGATTATCGGACTCGACATGTTTGAGCAATTTATTTCTACCTTTAATCAAAAAACCAAGGAACAAGATCTCTGCAATCGTCTCAAAGGCGTTGTAGGTACCATCGAAGAACTTCCCTTTGAGGAACATTCGATCGATGTAATGTGGTCAGAAGGAGTGTTCGATGCACCAAATTTCAAAGCGGCGCTTCTCAATTGGCACACCTATCTAAAAGCAGATGGTTATTTTGCCGTAACTTCCCCTTCTTGGCTCACCGATGACCACCCCGATGCTATAGTGAAATTCTGGACGGATGCCAATTGCACTATCGATTCAGTTGAGGGAAATATTTCTACCATAAAAGAATGCGGATACACCTATGTTGCTTCTTTTGTGCTACCAGAATATTGTTGGACTGATAACTACTACATTCCACGTGAAAACGCCATCAAGAAACTTTTAAAAAAATATCCTCATAGCGAAAACATGAAAGAATTCGCCCAGCAAAACAGAGACGAAGCGCAGCTATATACACAATTCCATAAGCATTATGGATACGTGTTCTATATCGCAAAGCGCGGATAAACAGACAAACTCCCTTTAATGGCGGCAAGCCTGATCTGCAGTCATATTAGGGAGTTTTCCCTCTGCAACAAGCTGAGCTACTTGACCAACTTTGGGATTTTCAGTATCGAAAAAGACCTCAATACCCGCATTGGCAAAACCCTGCATAGGACGCATACCCATTCCAGCTGCAGCGATTGCCTGAACACCTTGTTCTTTCAGTAAATCAACGATCGCGATACAGCCGCCTTCTTCATGAGGAGGATTATCAAGTTCGGCAACGTTAGTCAATTCGCCATCGACAATATCAATAAGAGTGAAGCAATCGCAGTGTCCAAAATGCCCGCTACGCTGCGCATCTAATCCAGCCTTACCCATCGTAGGAACTGCCAGTTTTACCGTTTCTGCCATAATTCGCGCCTCTTTCTCATACCAAAATAGATATCACTCAAGATAACTGCATACGAAGCATGTTTTGTAAATTAATTCACAATATACGACCAATTTAGTAGCAAATAGCAGACATAAAGATAGGAGGTGTATCGTAATTCCGCAAACGGTGCAGCCTTATTTTTAGAAGTAGTCTTCTCCTAAAAAACTCAAACATCTTGCCATATCTTTTTCATCTCCAACGACTATCCTTATATCTTCCAAAGAAAAGGAATTTTATAATGAAACGAACGTGTTGCTCATTTAGAAATCTGGAGCGACTCACCTGCCGATCCTATGAGCCGTTGGATTGGAGACTTACGCCCTAATCATTAAGCGCTACCGGTTTTCTCAACAGCAAAAATACCAATTCCAAAAGCTACGCTCCCTCCTTTTGCTATACTGTATAGCAAAAGGAGGGCATCATGGAATCAAATATGACACAAATGAATGTGCGCTTAGAAACCAACCTAAAAAATCAAGGGGATGCCGCACTAGCCCATGCTGGCTATTCACCTTCACAGGCTGCCAGAAAGCTCTGGACGCTTGCCGCCAAACTGCGCCATAACCCAAAGTTATTGTCAGATATTCTTGAAGGAACCGTTATCCAAAGCAGCCCTCTTCAAACAAGCGATTTAATTGAGAAAAAACTGAATTACCTTAAAGAATCAGACGAATTAATAGAGCAGTTATATCAATCATTAGATCAACAATCGGCACATTTTCTCAACACCGCATCGTACGAAGATCTTCGTGAGGCACTGTATAAAAACAAAGCACGCAATTACGAAGAAAGCTTAAAGTAAATGAATAAATCTGCAAAAGACAACCATTCAGCTCAAAGCATACATTTACTACTAGACACCAATGTCTGGATAGATAATTTCTTCGTTGAACGCCCTAAATCAAAAGAAGCACGAACGCTCATTACTACAGCAATACGCCAAAACATCCCTTTGTATTATTCGGCTAGTACTGCAAAAGATTTTTATTATTTAGTTTCACTGCTACTCAAGCGCAATACATCGTATGATCTTTCCGAAACGAATGCCCATGCTATTTCGGAAATTGCCTGGAAACTATTGAACACTCTTCATGAGCTTGGTACCGCAGTTGGTCTGGACGAATCTGATATATGGTTAGCAAAGAAATATCGCACTATCCATAATGATTTTGAAGATAATCTAATAATTGCGGCCGCCCAACGTGCAAACGTTACCTACCTAGTTACCAACGACAAAAAGTTAATCCAGCATGCACCTATAGCAGCGCTAACCCCAAAAGATGTCACAAAGCTGATCAGCGAATAATTCACCAGAACGATGCACGTTTTCCTAAGAATCTATGAGAAATTTTCATAGGTTTCGACGCTATAAGTACTTTTAAGCAACGTATAACCCTAATAAATAAATACAACTTAAAAGTAATATAAGACGGAATAATCTTCTGTTGCAGAATAAAAGTACAATACGTCTAGGGGGAAACTTTTACAAGGAAGGAGTCCACATGGATTTTGATTTCACTGCTGACCAGGAACTATTTTTCGCAAGCGCCAAAGAGTACGCTGAAAAATACTTTACTCCTGAACTGATTAAAAAGTACTACGAAGAAGATCATCACATCAGCCTTGAAGCTGCAATGGCTTTCCGTGAGCTTGGTTTTATGCATCTTGGCTTGCCTGAAGAAGTTGGCGGCATTCCTTGCGACAAGCTTACCTTGGTTGCTTTGGTTGAAAAACTTCACGAATACACCAGCTGTGTTCTTCCTTTCCAGACCGACTTCAACTCCATTATGGACGTTATCGAATTCGGCAACGAAGAACAGCAGAAGAAGATCATGGACGTTGTTGACAACGTTGAATCCACCAGTGTTGCAGTAACTGCAATTTCCGAACCTGGCGCAGGTTCCGACAACAATGCTATGACCTGCGTAACCGTTAAGCAGCCCGACGGCACCTATCTGCTCAACGGTCAGAAGACTTGGGTTACTTTGGCTCACCTCTCCGTATACACCATCGTTGTAGCTAAAGACGAGGATCCTTCTTATGAGAATGACAAGTATTCTTTGTGGATGGTTCCAAACGGCATCGAAGGCTATACCTACGGTGGACTTGAAAAGATCGGTCAGCAGATCGTACCATTCGTTGATTGCTTCTTTGATAATGTTGTTTTGACTGAAGATATGCGTCTTGGCGAACCAGGTCAGGGCTGGAAACTTCTTATGAAGAAGCTTGAGTTTGAACGCTGCTTGGTTGTTGCTCAGGCTCTCGGTCAGGCACAGGCAGTTATGAACGAAGTTGGTCCTTACTGCTCAGAGCGCATCTGCTTCCAGAAACCAATTGGACACCTCTCTGCAATTCAGCAGCATCTGGTTGAAATGGAAACCATTCTGGATAACGTACGCACCCGTCTGTACAAGGTAACCACCATGCTCGACCAGGGTAAATCCACTCGTCTCGAGTCTGCTCTGTTGAAGGCTTACGCGTGCAAGAACCTCACTAAGGTAGCAGAACATGCTTTGTCTATCTATGCAGGCATTGGCTACACCAAGGAAATGAGCGCAGGCCGCATTTGGAACGACCTTAAGGGTTATGAATTTGCTGGTGGCACCAACGAAATCATGGACTACATTGCAGGTCGTCAGCTGGTTAAAAAATACAAGACAAAGTAACGAGTACTTTGCATTTTGATTGGTAGCTCCTTTGAATAATAAAAGCAGCTACTCCTCCTAAGCACCCCTTCTTTAGGCCCCCAAAGGCCGGGTGTATAAGGATATTCCGCAAAGAATGAGCCGCACCATATGGTGCGGCTCTCTTTTTTCTTTGTTTGTCGTCTGCTTATTCTTTCTCCATCACCGCAATAGTAAAAAAAGGTACGCTCATACGGTCGATAATAAGCCTGTTCAGAGCAAACGGTTACACCCGAAAATGAAGAAATATCTGCGATATCTCTCGGTATCGATCCATCACTGGACTGACCCACAACAACAAAAGTTCCCTTATAGGAATCAAGAACACTTTCCCAAGATCTCACGCTTCGTAAAGCTGGTTCGTAAGCACGGTATGCTGCGCCCCAATTGCCTTTCTGCCAATCAAGGTAAGTCTGATCAATGTCAGGATAAAGAACCGAAGTAACCCCCAATACGCCGATATCAGAAGACAGCACTAATGAACCATCGGGCAAAGAATCTATGCTCGATTCAAAAGCATCAAGAGGCTCTTGGTTTTTAGGATTGTAATCATCATAAAAAAACAATCCTTGGCTTATAAGCGCCAGCACAAGCAAAGAAATGCACAATTTCTTACACAACCTAGTTTTTTGAAGCGAAACCAGAAGCAAAGAAAGCGAAAGAAGCAAGGGACCGAGCGCTACTGACAAATATCGAAAATATAAAATTAACGATCCCATGATCAGAGAAGCAAGACACCCAAGCAGAAGCACTCCAAAATAGACGCTTACACCACCAATGCAAACCTGACGAGTGTTACAACACGAAAAGATATTTCTGCCGGCTCTTTTTACCTGTATCAAAGCAGCCACTACAAAACATAAAAGAATAAAAAAGACCGCCAAAGCTCCTATGGCAAATACTTGAACCCCTATTCCATAATCACCTTTTACCGCAAAAGTAAGCGTACTTGTTAAAAAGGGGTAGCAAACATACTCTACGAGCGTATAAGGGAATGAAAACTTTGCCCAATAATCTCCTGAAACTACGGTAACTTGGTTAAGTACCGCAACAAGCCACGGAGCATACAGTACAAGCTGCACGATATAAATTACCAGCAAAACAATTAAGGGCGAGACACTTCGTTTTCCACTTACTGTTTTCTTTATTTTATTGTCTCGCGCGCGGGCGATTCGAGTGTTTTCGCTATCCGTGGCATTTTCAGCAACTGTCATTTTTTCAGCATGGCAAACCCTATCATCGTTTTGATTTCTCGCACGAACTAAGGCAATAAGTACCAACCCGTTTACGAAGGCAACCGCCAACGCTGCAAAATAGTGCAAGTATGCACTTGCAAGACTCGCAATGGCAAAGCACACCCACCAATGAACAGGAATTAAAATCGTACCCATCTGGACACTTTTTACTATACGAGCGCCATACAAAAAGCACACCATGACACTAAACATCGCCCATGAATACATGCGAATGTCCACTGCCATTTGAGCAGCAAAAGGCGTACTTAACACAAAAAAAGTGAAGAGCAGCCCTGCTTTTTCACCGTAATCTTTACGGACATGGGTAAGCCCTAAAGACGCCAACGCAAGTACCCCAACGATCGTAAAGAGTCGATAGACTACCAAATTTTCGCCGAATACGATATACAAACAATGCAACGCCCAATAAAACAATACGGGATGAACATCATTTGCCCCAATGTTCCAAATATCTACAAAAGAATGGGAAGCTATTGCGACCGAATAGCTTTCATCAAACCAGATATTTCCATGAAATGCCGTAGTGAGAAAAAAGAGTGCGCCTAGCCCTAAAATCAATCCATGAAAACCACGAGACCCGACTATTGTCCTAGTCATGAACTGCCACCTTGCGCGTATGAGTATGAGCGCTAAACGAATGTTCTCTTTCGAATTTGCCTGGATACACCGAGATACGAGAACGAGCCTCAGCCACTTCCTGTTCTGAAACGCCCCCAGATTGCCCTGAGTCCTCTTCAGCCCTTTTGTGCTCTTCAGAAGAAGTTGCTCGATCAACGTATTCAGTTCTTGCTATATACACTGGACGCTGTTTAGCTTCAATATACCCACGCGCCATGTATTCACCTAAGACTCCCAAAACCGCCATCTGAATACCGCTTAGCAGTACCACCACATACAGCAAAATCATTGATAGAGGAATCTCATCGTTAAATGCAATTTTTTGATACACATCAAACAAAAAGAGGACCACAGAACATAAAGCAAGCACTATTCCAAGCATCATGATTATCTTTAATGGCAAGGTTGAGAAAGCAAGGACCCCATTCCATCCGTAGGATAGAAGCTTACGAAAAGACCATTTCGTTTTACCTGCGTACCTTTCATGAACTTCATAAGGTATGACTTTAGTCCGAAAGCCAACCCATGAAAATAGGCCTTTTGAAAAGCGATAATTTTCATGCATAGACAAAATCGCATCAGCAACTTGCCTGGTAAAAACCCTAAAATCACTTACATCTGCAAGAAGTTGCGTAGAACTCATTACGTTGAAAATCCTGTAAAAACAGCGCTTAAAAAGTCTGATCCCCAAACTTTCACGCCGCTTCTTTTGAACGGCAGCAACACAATCAAATTCAGGCTCATTAATAAGGATTTGCAACATAGTAAGTGCTACTTGCGGATCTTGCTGCATATCAGCATCTATAAAACCAATATAATCGCCACTTGCATGATCCAAGCCCGCAAATAAAGCTGATTCTTTTCCAAAATTGCGCGAAAGTTCAATCATCGAAAAGGATAGCTTTGTTCCGCCCTCGCTTCTATAGCGATCAATTTGTTGAAGTATCACATCCGTTGTTCCATCATTACTCCCATCATTCACGAATATTAACTCGCATGAATAATCGGTATCCTCAAAACATCGGCAAGCAGATCCAAAGAACACCGACAGGTTTTCTGCCTCGTTATAGCAAGGCACAATTAATGAGAAATCCATGACTTCGCTTTCTCTGCATACCCTTATCTGCTTAGCTAATCTATCATTGTGGGTGCAGGAAGGCTTGCTTATAGAGAAGGTATCTCTAAGCCACCATCAAACTGTAAAGCCTCTGTTTATTCTGTAAACCTGCCGTTTATTAAAGGACAAAAAAGTGATTGTGCACGCAGATGATTTTGGAATTACCTTAGCCCAAGCACAATCACTGTTGGCATTAAGTAAAGCTTCGGATAAGAGTAATCCCCTTTCAAGTGTTAGCATTTTTGCGAACAGCCCCGTGTTTTACGATTCTGCAAAGCTCCTGCATCCTTCAGTCGAAAACAAAACAATGAAAGTCTCGCTACATCTCAATTTGGTTGAAGGAGCTCCTTGTGTTGCACCCGACGAAATCCCTTTACTCATTGGAGAACGAAAAACGTTTTGCCATTCTTTTATCGGGCTTTTGCAAATGAGTTTAGGTCCTCGTCGTAGCGCGCTTTATCAACAAATTGTTCAGGAATTTGATGCCCAAATTAAAACGTTTTTACGAGTATTTCCCGAACAGCAGCATTCTCTGCGAGTCGACAGCCACCAACACACCCATATGATCCCCCTCGTTTTCGACGCATTACAGGAAACCATCCAAATAAACAACTGCACTCTCGAGCATGTACGCATTCCTGTAGAAGACTTAACGCTTTATGCTCAATTCGGCTTAAAACATATGATCCCTTGGCAAAACCGTTTAAAAAACTCCGTGTTGTCTTACTTGTCACGCCATGCTAAAAAACAACTATCGAACAGAAACATTACGTCATCATTTTGCGGAATTGCTTTTTCAGGAAGTATGTATCAAATGACGCCTGAATTACTTTTCGCTCTTGAAGAACAAGCTCATCAAAATCACCAGGAACTTGAGGTTCTCTACCATCCTATAACAGTACCTCTCGCAAGCTGTCTCGATCCAGAAAACCTTCCTTTTGCTACCGCATGCGCTTCGGATGGACGCGACAAAGAAGCTCAATCACTTCTTGATATCAAAGAAATACTTTATTGCGTAACACGTTCTTCTACGCATCGATAGTCGCTTGCGATCGCTTGAAGCTTACGAGCAAAAAAGCGCATATAGTGACCAAATACGAATGCGGTCATTATTGTTGCAAAGACAATCTCTAAACCAATCAAAACATCGAATGCTACGGGCAAGAAAAGTCCCTCATTGCGCAAGACAACTACGCTTCCTGCAAGAGCTGTTGCAGTAATCACAAAAGGGAAAGTCATTGCCGCAAAACTAGGAAAGAATCCTTTACGAATAAACGTAGCCACTTTGGTCAACACCAGAATAAAGAGTCCCTGGGCAAGTACCTCCAAAATAATGACGAAAGCCATATTTGGCACCTCATATACCGCTAAATATCCCGCAAGCGAAAGACTCATAGGAGCCGCATAAATGCAGAAGGTAGGCGCCGCACCTGCAGGAACCTCATGTTTGACATAGCGGAGAGTCACCACTATTAAAAGTGCCGCATATGCAACGAACCCAAACCAGAATAAGCCCTGTCCTAAAACAACAAGCTGAAGCGAAGGGCTCGTTACCGAACCTACAATGATGCCCACATAGCAGACAAACCAAGTAGCAAAAACATTCTTAAGATCAAAATCACGGAAATGCTTAGCGCTAAACCAAATCATTAAAACAAAGTGTCCTAGCACAGCGCTTATCCATAAAAGCCGTGCAACACTCAAGGAAACGGCAACAAGGTAGGTAGAGAGCTGCATATACGTCATGAAGAAAGTCCCAAAAACTGCCGCCTGCACAGGTTGAGCCAAGTCTTCTCGTAGATGTTTAGTGCAAAACAACGCTTTTGCACTTACCAACGCAATCAGAACGATCGCCACTCCTAAACATATCATTTCAGCCCAGGTCGCCCATGATGCCAATAACTTTCCTAAGGCGATTACTCCCAATGCCAATCCTGCCGTGGGAACGGGAATCTCTTGAAAAAATGCTCGAACCATTGGTTTCCTTTTGTTATTGCTTCTTAAGTATTTCGTTCATTATGAGCAAGAAGAGATAAAATATTCCCTAATGATTTATTAGACTTTAATAAGGATTTCTTATGCTTGATTGGCGCGTAGACACTTTTCTCGATGTATGCGAAACGCTCAACTACACCCACACTGCAAAATGTCTCAACATAACTCAACCCGCTGTTTCACAACATATTGCTTGGATTGAAAATCAATTGGGTACCACCCTTTTTGTTCGGACAGGACGCTCGCTTTGTCTCAATGAAGCTGGCAGGTTGGCAAAAGAAGTTCTTCAGACACAAAAACACGATGAAATGCTTTTACGACAAGAGATTGCCGCGCTCAAAACCTCCGCCTTTACTCTTTCAATTGGTGCAACCCTCACCGCTGGTGAGCATCTCCTTGCTCACCCATTGGCTCTGTGGTGCAAAGATCGCCCCCAAGTAAAAGCAAGTGTTTCTATCGCAGATACCGCCAAACTTCTCTCCTTGCTTGATAAAGGAGAAATTGACTGCGCCCTCGTAGAAGGAATTTTCGATTCAAATAAGTATGCTTGGCAACGCTGGTCTCGCGAGCGTATGGTATGCGTAAAAGGACCTACAAACCTTTCTGCTCAAAACACTTCACCCAAACGGAAAACCCTTTCCTTTCGCGAGATATTAAAAGAAACACTTATTATTCGCGAAGAAGGATCTGGAAGTCGTGCCGTTTTAGAGGCAGCGCTCGCGAGGCATAACTTAGCCCCTGAAAGTTTTGAGCGAGTTGTCGAAGCGAAAAGTCTTCGCGTAGCCCTCGAGATGACAGCTGCAGGACTCGGAATTACGTTTGCTTATGAACCTGCTGTCAAAGAGGACCTGGCACAAGGAAAGTTAATAGAGCTCCCCCCTTGATGAAGAGGGATTAGATCATGATATTTGCTTTGTCTGGCAACGCACCAGCACATTTGCGAGACGCTACCTGCAATTGTTTCATGAACTTCGCAGCTATTGTCAGGAATAGCAGGTGCCTCTGCGCACCATTTCATCACCTAGCGCAGCGGCACAATTTCATAAGTTTCTGGCAATTCTCCTGTTTGCATCAAGTGTTTTAGGTATGCCATTGTTTGCGCAATCAAAGCCCTTCTACCAAAGATCAAACGATCCTCCCAAGGAGTGCGTTTTCCTTGATGGGTAGAAAGATAAGCAAGTTTCCCCGGATCAGTTTCTCCCCCTTCACAAACCCGCTTAAAAGAAACAAGCTGTCTGTGATAGTGATCAATAACTTGTGCGCATCGTTGAGTTAAATTTGAACCAGGATCTCCATGACCGCATAGCACTAAATCTGCATCAAGCGTGGCAAGTCGTTCAATCGTTTCAAGCATCAATCCCAGTTGATCTACATCGGACTCCATCATGATGGGCGGATGCTGGTTATAGAGCATCTGATCTCCTGAAATCAGGATTTTTGATTCCTCATCCAAAAAGGCAGCAATGGTGAAGATCATGACCAGGTGTTTCCAGAACAGAGAAATTATATCTTCCCACCTTAATACGATCGCCTTCATGTACACGCGTAAGGGGAATATCTTTTTCTCCATTAAGCGTCATGGGTTTCCAATACTCTGGATCGTAACTATCTTGTATCCCGTAGTATGCGCTTACGCTACGCTCGATTACGCCAACCTCTTCTGCTGCCATTACGGGAACCCCATGTTCAGTAACTGAATCGACTCCCGCATACACTTTCATGCCTGGTTGCCAAATCTGATCTAGGCCAGCCCAGTGATCCCAGTGAAAATGGGTAATAAAAACGTCAACCTCTTCCCACCTTATGCCAAGCTTAGACAACGCTTCATCGTAGGTCTTTTTTGTCAGGTCGTTATTGCACCCCGCATCAATTATCAGGGAGCGATCTGCTAACTCATCTCCTTCGCTACGGCAACTCGAAGCTTTTATAAGGTAACTATTAGTTGATCCAATGGCCTGAGGCATAGGCATATCGAGACGAAATATATCAGGAGCTACTTCTTCCATGCGTGATTTATCAGAAGAATAGCAATAAGGCATTACTGTTTTCATAGTGTTTTCCCTCCTTTTACAGAATAGCGCTTTTGATCACACAGAAGCAAAGCCTGTTTAAAAGCATCAGCACCCACCCACATAGCGAATGGTTTGAATTTCGAACGCTCCACGTCCTCAGCAGGCTAGGGTTATAGGACATACTTCTTATCCTATAAGCCGCAGACTGAAACCATTAAAACAAGTGGGGCTGGAAATTTTTAATTCCAGCCCCACTATCGAGGTCTAGTTCACTTCAGCGATATCACCTTTATAATATTATTTGCAAAAAGCCAGATTTGGTTTTTAGGAATCAATCCAAGCCTGAACCAAATCACGAGCGCTACGGTAGGGATCATCAGCAGAGCACACCGCCGAAACGACAAAGAAGCCATCAACACCCGTACTTTTTACCAAGGGAATATCGGCAAGCTTTACGCCTCCGCCTACAACGATGGGAACTGGACTGGCTTGAGCAAGCTCTTCAAGATCTGCAGTGCTTTTTGTGATGATTGTGCCATCAGCGCTGCGCCCGCAATCCGTTTTAGTGGGCGTTTCATGCAAAGGTCCCACCCCGAGATAGTCAACCAAACTCATATCGGCTGTTTTAACATACTCCAGCATTTCGTCAGCACGAGCTGAAAGTCCCACAATCGAATCTGGTCCGAGGAGCTTGCGACACACTTCAACCGGTATATCTGTTTGCCCCACATGGATGCCATCAACTTTCACACCTGCCTCGCGAGCCGCCAGCACCACATCAAGACGGTCGTCTACAAGAAGTGCAACGGTGTCGCTTTTGCCCATTTGACTGATAACCTCTGCTGCTTGAGCGGTATAGGCCATCAAATCACGTGCTGAACATTCTTTGGAGCGAATTTGAACACAAGTAAAACCAGCTTCGAGTGCCTGTCTAATTATTTCCGCAACTGGTCGACCGAGTGTATTTTCAGGACCTATTACTAAGTAGGCAGAGATATCGAGTGCCTTTCTCATAAATACCTCACTTCTCAAATGCGTCTCTTCTTAAATGCACCATAAGTTAAGCCAAGAAAATGTTTACTCTCCCTTTTCAGGAGGGTTGTTTACTCTTCTTTTTCAAGAAGGTCGTTTACTACCGCCACTTTCTTATGCATCATGTTTTCATAACCAGGACGAACGTCAGCTTTTAAGATTACTTCGGTTCGGATTCCCTTTTCCGCAAGCACAAAGGTCGCCTCTTTTACCACACGCATTACCTCATCCCACTCACCTTCAATTTCGGTGAACATAGAATGTGTTTCGTTGGGTAAACCAGATTCGCGAATAACCTTTACGACTTCAGCGACGTATTCGGCTAGTTCATCCCCTTCACCAAAAGGCGCAATAGCTACCGCAACAAGGGTATTCATACGTTTCTGCCTTTCACTACACTTTTGTAAACAAATTTAAACATGACGCGTTTTTATATTTGATGCGATTCAAATATTGCTCATGTTGTACATGGCGCATTTAGTATACGACGCGTTTAGTATACGACGCGTTTCGCTGGCAAATAATCCGTTTTCGCAGATGCCTCTTTTAGATTTCTTCCAGCTCAAAGGGGTTATTTGCAATGTCGTCAGGAGAAACCCTGTAAAGTTCATCAATAAAAGCTACTTTAAAGCTTGCAGGAGCAGAAGCGATCCGCTCAGCTCGTGTACCAGCACAATTATAGTGCGCCACACCAGCAAGAGCAGCAGTGAACGGATCAGTCACACACGCATACACCGCCAAAACGCCGCCCTGTGAACAGCCAAAACCTGTAACCTTCGACATCAACGAAGAACCCCCCTGTGAAAAAACGAGAGTCTTACCATCGGTAACCAAATCAGTTTCGCCCGAAACTGCCACTGCGCCCCCCGTAAAACGAGCAAGCGCGATTGCTGCCTCACGAGCCTCAGAGACAGTATCGGTCGTATCCACACCACGCGCACGTGAAAGATCTTCTGTTGTGCCCTCTAAATCCCACAAGCCTGCAAGAGCAATAATTTCTGATGCATTCCCACGAATAATGGTGGGCTTATAGCGTTTAACCTCGAGCAATAAATCGCTACGTTGCTGACCAATACCTATACCAACCGGATCAATAACCCAGGGTTTCCCTGAAGAAAAAGCTGCTGCTGCCGTACGAGGAATCGTTTCAGTATAAAGAGGAAATTGGGTACCCATATTAAGATATACTGCCCCTCCTGCTGCAACTAAGCATTCGCCTTCATCGGGCAAATACACCATTGCTGCCGATCCTCCCACCGCAAGCTGGGCATTTGCTACAAAATCAATCGTAACCGTATTTGTTACCGATCCTGCCATTGGGTTTGTTACCCGAACTTCCTTTACCGCTTTAACGATATTTTGCTTAATCTGTTCGGCTGAAGTCACTGCATCCTCCTTTGTACCAAGTTTCAACTTCAGTTCCATGCTGCGACCCAAACAAAAGGAGCGCTGCATAGACAGCGCTCCTGAGAAAACCCAAGAATCTGCTCCCTACGCCAGTACTAACTGTCAGGTTCAAAGGGTTGAGCATTCGCTCTCTCAGCCAGGAGCGATTGGCAACTACTTATTCGTATCGCACAATCAACTGGCACCCCTGCATGTATGTACAGCAACAAGTTTAGTCTTATCGGGTATTGTTTTGCAGTACTTTTAGGTTATTGGTTACTGTTTGCTAGAATTAAATTCGTTGTTTTGTCCATTCAGACTAGATACACTTCGTCAAACCGAAAGGAGCAGCACCACATGATTGGCACTATTATCAACGCATGCGCCATTCTTGTAGGTAGCTCTATCGGTAGCGTTATTAAGCGGGGTTTGAAACCAAAATATCAAGATGCTATTTTCACCGCTTTAGGTATCGCAACTATTGGATTAGGACTCAATGCGACGCTGCAGAACATGCCAAACAGTTCCTACCCTGTGTTATTTATCGTGAGTATGGCTCTTGGAGCAGTAATTGGTACAGCTCTTAATTTAGAAGGTCGTTTCAAAAAAGCCGTCTCCACACGTGCAAAGAACGGCACCGAGTTCGCTCGAGGTCTTTCTACCGCAATAATGCTTTTCTGTATTGGAACTCTTTCGATTCTTGGCCCTATCAACAGCGCGCTTTATGGTGACGAGACATTTCTCCTCACCAATGCGACCCTTGATTTCGTTTCCTCTATAGTGCTCGCTGCCACCTTTGGCATAGGCATCGCTCTTGCTGCGATAGTGTTGTTTTGCTGGCAAGGCAGTATATTTTTGCTTGCCAGTTTCCTTGCTCCTTATATGAGTAATGGGCTCATGACTGAAATAAGCATTGTCGGAGGACTTCTTATCTTGGCAACCGGTATAAACCTTCTCAAAATTAAAGAAATCCCCACCATGAATTTGCTCCCCGCGCTGTTTATACCACCTCTTTGGTTTGTCTTGGTATCGATTTTGAGTAGCGTGGGGCTTTTCTAATTCATCTATTTCTGAGCTTTTTGAGCCTCCAGCTCATCAGTTCCCGTATTCAGGAAATAAACCCCCACTACAACTAGACCCAATCCCAGAGCAGTTAAGGGAGTGAAAGGATCATGCCAAACTAAGACACCTACCAGCATCGTCAGCGCCGAGCCAACGCCTCCCCAGATGCCGTATACCAAACCGAGAGGCATATGCTCAAGAATTCGAACAAGTAAGGTAAAGGAGGCTAGATACCCAATGATAGTTACGATGCTTGGGCCTATCACCGTAAAACCTTCAGCCATTTTCAAAGAAATAGTTGCAGTAACCTCGCACACGATGGATATACCTAGCAGCAAAAACCAGAATCGTTTCGATGCTGCCATATGCGCAATTGCCTGTTTCTTTTCCTGCTGAAACTGCTCTACCTTTGCTGAAGAGGATTTCATATCTTTAGTATTCCCCATGTCTTTAGTCTTTCCCATGGCTATACCCCTAGCTTCAAAATAACAATGCCACCAATAATCAGAGTCAAACCTACAATCTTTTTAAGATTGAAGCCTTCTTTCCATACAATGGCACCCACAATTGCAGTAAGAGCAATTCCCGCTCCTGTCCAAATGGCATACACAGGACCCAAAGGAAACATTAACAATACTTGCGAAATACACCAAAAAGCAACGACATAGCCTATCACTATGCCAACCACCGGCAACTTATATTTAAAACCCTGAGATGCCTTGAGCATTGAATCGGCGAATACTTCGGCACAGACCGCAATAGCTATCATGAGATAGGGATTCATTTGTCTCCTTTTCGTCCTCTCGTAGTTTCTTCTCGTAGTTTCTTTGCAATGTTTAATCGAACAATGTTTGGTTGAAATGAATTTGTAGTTTCCTCGCGATGTACTTGCTAAAAATTGCTTGTCAATTAACTACCTCAGACTATTAGCAAGCAACTACCCTAGACTGTTCACTAGCTCATTTAGCAGTTTGCCTGCGCCAGCTCTTTTAGTGATTCGCAAACTCTTTCAACAGGTCGCCAGCGCCAACTCTTTTAGTAGCCCGCCAACTCTTTAGTGGTTCGCCAGCTCTTTTAGCAAATTGATCAACTCGAATTCGCGAATTGACATGCTAAACTCTACCCCAAGGGTAGAGTCAAGGAGCAGATATGAGAAGTTCGTTACTTTCAATCGGAGAGGCATCAAAGTTAAAAAACGTAAGTATTAAAGCCCTTCGTTATTACGAAAAAATCGGAATCTTTAAGCCCGCCTACATCGATCCACAAAGTGGATACCGCTACTATTCTCCCGCGCAGCTTTTCGATCTTGATGTCATTTTGACCTGCAATGAACTCGATATTCCTTTAAAGCACATTCTTGACTATCAGACCAAACATGGAACCGATTTACGACAGCTTCTCAAAGAGGGAGCAAAAATTGCCGAACTAAAAATACAACGCGCTCAGCAATCGCTTATCCAAATTAATTCCTGCCTAGAAGAAATCGAAGAACAATCCAAGCATAGATTGCCCATGAAACGTTATATGCGATCCCTTAATTTCAACTATGCCTATACAATGCCATGGAATAATACGCGTCCTTTTGAGATCAAACACTATTTAAAGACAATGAGCGATCTCTATCAACGCGCCGAGCGCCTCGGATTTACCCCACTATATTTTCAAGGACTCATAATTGATTCAGGCTCAAAACCGATCTGTCTCGCTTTTGTCGCAATAGATTTTTATCCAAATAAAACTGGCAATCCCTTTTTACCTAATCCGATTGCTAACGTATCAAACGTAACATCCGACTCGATTGCTAACGCATCCAGCGCAACATCCGACTCGATAAAACTCGGAGAAATGCACCAACCAAAACTATCCCTTGAAAACGATTTATGTTATCTACCTGAAACAACCTTCAGTGGCTTTCGCCTTGAAAGCAATGATCTTACTAAATGTATCAATGAAGCCCTTTCTTATACGCAAGACAACCCAGGCTTCTATGTGATGACCGAAATCTGGGACGCAGAGGTCGCTGCCAATACGTACGTAATAGAACTCCTACAAAGTGGTAAAATTCTGAACGTTTCTGTATCCGACTAGAAAGAAAATCATGAGTAACAAAGCATTTGATACAGCTGCAAATGCTGGATCCTCTCGTGAACATTTTGCTTCACGTATTGGATTTATCCTTATCGCCGCTGGATGCGCAATTGGCATTGGTAACGTTTGGCGCTTCCCCTACATTACGGGCGAATATGGTGGGGGCGCCTTTGTATTGCTGTATTTAATCTTTTTGGTAATACTTGGTCTGCCCGTAATGGTTATGGAATTCGCAGTAGGCCGCGCAGCGCAAAAAAGCGCAGCTCAAGCCTTCGACATCTTGGAACCAAAACGTCGTTTTCACTGGTTTTCCTGGTGGGGATACATTGGCTGCATGATTCTTATGATGTTCTATACCACGGTTGCTGGCTGGATGCTCGCATACATTCCTAAGATGGCAGCAGGCACATTTACTGGTGGTGGTAGCGAAGTTGCAGCAAATGTGTTTAATGCAATGCTTGCAAATCCAAGTGAGCTGATAGGATGGATGCTTGCCGCTATCGCAATTGGTTTTGCAATCTGCAGCCTTGGCCTGCAAAAGGGTGTTGAACGCATCACTAAGTGGATGATGGCAATCCTGTTTGTTGTCATGATCGTCCTCTGTATTCGAACCATGACTTTACCTGGTGGTGCAGAAGGCATTGCCTTCTATCTGATTCCCGATTTTTCACGTCTCTTCGAAAATGGATGGGCAACTTTCGGAGAAGCAACCTACGCCGCAATGGGACAAGCATTCTTCTCGCTTTCCCTTGGTATTGCTGCTATGGAAATTTTTGGCTCGTATATCAGAAGAGAGCGTCGCTTAACAAGTGAGGCTATCTCTGTCACTGCTCTTAATACCGTAGTCGCAATTCTTGCTGGTTTAATTATTTTCCCTGCTTGTTTTGCTTACGGGGTTACGCCTGATTCTGGCCCGTCCTTAGTATTTGTAACCCTACCCTTAGTTTTTGCTCAAATGCCTCTTGGTGAACTCTGGGGTGCCTTGTTCTTCGTATTTATGAGTTTTGCAGCACTGTCAACCGTCATTGCGGTATTTGAAAATCTCATTAGCTGGTGCATGGATAAATGGGATATGAGCCGCTCGAAAGCGGTCGCCATCAATGGCGTGTTGGTGATCATCCTCAGCTTGCCTTGTGCACTAGGCTTTAATGTTTTATCCGATGTCACCATTCCAGCTATTGGCGATATCCAATCTATTGAAGACTTCATTGTGTCTAACAATATGTTGCCTCTTGGATCATTGATATTTGTACTTTTCTGCACCCGTCGTTATGGCTGGGGTTGGAAAAACTTTGTCACAGAGGCAAATATGGGTAAAGGAATCGCATTCCCAACCTGGAGCCGCATTTGGGTATCGTATGGTATTCCCGTGCTGATCATTATCATTTTCATCATGGGTTATGCACCTAAAATTATGACCTGGCTTGGGTTGAGCTAAAAATCTAAGCCGGGTTAAGCTAAAAACCCATAAACCTAAGCTGGGCTATCTCAGCTTAACAACCCTAACTCGACTTAGCTACCCCAGCCCAAAAAACCGCAAATCTGCTTACTCAGCAATGGTGCGGCAAATAACAATATGTTTTCTTGGCTCGTTAAACTCAGTTTAGCGAGCCTTCATATTTTGAATTGCGCCACAAAATCAAGAGCAATGTATCTTTGTGTTTAGCAAAGTCCGTTTCTGCCACATTTTCCCGTTGCATGCATATGATATGCCGCTCTTTACTCAATAAAAAAGAAGGGAAAGCGCCAATTCGCTTTCCCTCCACACATAAAATGTAACAATCGCACGTTTTCAGGTAACAAACGCCTCGAGCCATCAAGAAACATAAATCACAAACATGCACAAGATGCTATTTTGTGACAAAACCTCGAAATCGCGAAACCTAAACCGTCAAAACGGCGAAACAGCGAGTTCTTGAGAACAAAGCCCTCAAGAACTCGAAACTTAAAACCTTGGAATCCTAGCACCTTAGCCTCAAGAACTAGAAGTTTGGAACCAAAACCCCGAATCCTTGAAACTCGAAAACTCAAACCGCATTAAAACGCACGGAAGCGCTCGTAGCGCTGCTGACGCAGCTCGTCTGAAGTCATAGGGAGCAACTCCTCTAAAGAGCGTGTCACAAAATCATGAACTGCCACAACTGCCTGTTCGGGATTTTCATGCGCAGGCTTTTCGCCTTCACTAAGAACCTCCTCGATCAAGCCAAGCTCGCAAGCTTCTGCAGCACTCATTTTCATTACTGCCGCTGCCTCTGCCGCACGAGAACGATCCTTCCACAAAATGGAAGCAAAACCTTCTGGCGAAAGAACAGAATAGACTGCATGCTCTTGCATAGCAACACGATTACCCATAGCAAGCGCCAACGCGCCACCCGATCCACCTTCACCAAGTACGACACACACCACGGGAACACCAAAGCCCGACATTGCCGCTAAATTATCCGCGATTGCATTGCCTTGACCACGTTCCTCTGCCTCCATGCCGCAGTAAAGCACCCTGGGTATCAACCAGACAAACAATCGGACGACCAAATTTTTCTGCCTGACGCATCAAACGCAGGCTCTTGCGATACCCTTCAGGCTGAGGACAACCAAAGTTACGAGCAATACGCTGATGCAAATCGGCGCCCTTTTCTTCTGCAATTACCGTAACGGGAATACCGTCAATCCAGCCGATACCACCCACGATGGCACCATCATCAGCAAATGAACGATCGCCATGAAGTTCAATAAAGCCATCAACAATATGATCGATATAGTACTGAGCAGTAGGACGATGAACATTACGCGCTAGCAAAACACTCTGCCATGCTGGATTATCTTCTCCATCAGAGCCTGCTTCCGTTTTCTTCATAGGGAGAACTGAAGGGGCATCAGCAACACCACGTTTACGAAGAGCATGCTTCAAGGGAAAAGACTCGTCGCCACTCAAAGCAGCACCTGCCCTGCCAAACAGACGGGCAAACGGATTCCCTCCCTGTTTAGCTGGAATCGTTTTAGCAGCAGAAGGATTTTGACCAACCTCAGATTGATCGGATCCCGCTCGCAAAACTGCTGCTTCTCGTGCTGCACGTACAACCGAACGAATAGTACCATCGCTCGTACCGCTATCTCCTTCAGATGCGGCAAGCGCTTCTAAATCTTGGGTTGCACAATGAATATCCACAACCTTGGACAGATATTCGCGCAGATCACAACGTTCAACAATAGCGTCGATCAAGCCATGCTCAAGCGCAAATTCAGCTGTCTGGAAGCCCTCGGGCAACGTCTGTTTAATAGTGTCTTGAATTACTCGACGTCCCGCAAATCCAATGAGAGCATGAGGCTCGGAAACAATGATATCGCCCTGGGTTGCAAAAGATGCCGTTACACCACCTGTGGTAGGGTCGGTAATTACCGAAATATACAGCAAGCCCGCACGACTATGACGCTCAACCGCTGCACTGATCTTTCCCATCTGCATCAGGGATACAAGACCCTCCTGCATGCGAGCACCACCTGATGCCGTAAAGATAATCAAAGGTAAGCGCTCATCAGTTGCACGCTCAATAGTGCGCGTAATTTTTTCGCCCACAACAGAACCCATGGAACCCATCATAAAAGTAGACTCCATAATGCAAACTGCGATTTTACGCCCCTTCAAAAGCGCAGATCCGCATCGCACCGCTTCTTCTAAGCCACTCTTAGTGCGATTCTTTTCGATAATCGCATCATAGTCAGGAAACGCAAGTGGATCAGTCTCTGGAATGCCAGCATTCCACTCCTCGAAGGAATCTTTATCAAAAAGATAGTCGAGTCGTTCATCGGAAGTAAGACGATAGAGTTCGCCACAGGTAGGACAAACACCCCCTGTTGCCAATACCGGCTTCTCATCATGGTTGAGCTTGCACTTTGGACACTTGCGCCACGTTACTTCATAATCGCCGAACTCAGGATCTGGAGCGCATTCAACCCACATCGTATGGGTGCGATCCTTCTCCATTGGACCTAACACCTGAACCCCAGCTTGATGAGCAATCATCCGAAGAAGAGAGCTGTTGGCGGTTTCAGGGTTGCAAACCAACATTACCGAAGCGCCGCTCTTACGCACCGCCTCCATAATGGCGTACTCATTCGAAAATAAACGAGCATCAAACTTTGGTCCCAGAGACGCAACCTGCGCAGCACCTGAACAAGCAAATGCACGAGCCTTATCGTCAGTACCTGTTACCCAAATTTGAGAACAACCGCTTTTGACACACGCTTTCACCGTTGCTTTCATAGGTGATCCATAACCAACCACCAACAAAGGTCCATCGAGCTTTTCTGCCAAAATCGGCAACTGATATACGATAGTAGGACCATCAGTTACTACTGCCGCCTGCGAATTCTGCTGAACTGCAGTCATTACTGATTACCTCCCTCTGATTTTTTACCAGGCGCAATAACGTACTTTTGTACCGCTGTTGCACAAACTTCCCCATCAACACTTGCCTCAACTTCAGCAACACACATGCGTGAAGAATTCTTCGTTATAGTTCCTTTAAGCGTTACCGTTTCACCCGGAAGAATGGTTCTACGAAACTTCGCTTTATCGATACCCACCAGATAACCGAGAGATCCTTCTTTACCATCCTGAACAAGCACGCAAATACTTGCCGCCTGAGCAAGCGCTTCCATCAAAATTACGCCAGGAAGAACAGGATGTCCAGGAAAATGACCAGCAAAAAGGGCAAGATCAGGATCAACATCCAACTCTGCCACTACGCTTTTTCCTGGCTCACACGACAATACGCGACTAACCCAAACAAAAGGATCACGATGAGGGAGAAGTTTTAACACTCCCTCTTTCTCGCAAGGAAATTCGACGGGCAAAGCCTCGGTACATGCAGAGGAATCTGGTGCCGCATTTGCTGAAGTATTTGTCGTTTCTGGGTTTACTACTTCGTTTTCTGATGCCATTATGCACGCTCCTCAACAAAAGGAGAAAGAGCAAGCGTTGCATTGTGACCACCGAAGCCCAACGAATTCGAAAGTACTACTTTCTGCTCGTAATTAACCATAGCAGCAGTAGGTACTTTAACGGGGCACTCAGGATCTGCTTCAGCAAAGCCTGCAGTTGGAGGAACAACGCTACGTGCAGCAGAAAGTGCCGCCACAATACCTTCGATTGCACCTGCAGCACCCAGCATATGACCCACACAACCTTTGACTGAGGTAACCGGAACCTCCAGCGCACGATCTCCCAAGAGAGTATTCCATGCAGCAGATTCAGTTTTATCGTTCACAGGAGTTGCAGTACCGTGTGCATTTAAGTGACCAATATCATCAATGCTAAAGCCACTTTCGGCTAAAGCTTGCTTCATAGCACGCACTGCGCCTTCGCCACTTGGTTCGGGTGCGGTGATGTGATAGGCATCTCCCGTTGAACCAAAACCAGTTACTTCAGCGATGATATTCGCTCCACGAGCCTGAGCATGCTCCAAAGATTCAAGTACTAAAGCTCCAGCACCTTCACCAGGAACAAAACCATTACGACGAACATCGAACGGCATAGAAGCATTCTGGGGATCATCGGATTTTGTAACAGCACCCAAGTTGGCAAAGCCTGCTAAAGACATATTCGCAGTTCCCTCTTCGGTGCCACCAGCAAGCGCTGCATCAGCGTAACCAAATCGAATAAGTCGATAAGCCTCTCCGATACAATGAGTGCCCGTTGCGCAAGCAGTCACTATATTGAGGCAATCGCCCTTCATGCCGTAACGAATTGACAGATTGCCTGCTGCCATATTGGAAATCATGGTCGGAATAAACAGAGGACTTACTCGCTTAGCGCCCTTTTCATGAAGAACAACCGATTCATGCTCAAACATATTCAGGCCACCAATACCTGAACCAAAAATACAGGCAAAACGATCAGCATCTTCCTTTTCCATGTCGATGCCTGCCTGAGCCATTGCCTCATCGGAAGCCAAAATAGCATACTGAACGAAAGGTGCAAATCGGCGAGATTCCTTTTTGGTGAAACCCACCTCGAGAGGATCATAGCCAGGAATGATGCCTCCAACATTTACTCCCAGCTGTTCACGACGCTCTTCAGGAAACAAAGACAAGCAGCATTCACCACTTGTAACTTTTGACCAGAGAGTCTCAACGCCCAATCCAGCAGGAGACACTGCACCCATACCGGTAATTACTACGCGGTGCAAAGCCACCGTATTTGTCTGTGAACTCATAGAGATAATCCTCCATCTACCGTTAAAACATGACCCGTGATGTAACGTGCTTCTTTGCTTGCCAAAAAGCCTACTGCACCAGCTACATCCTCTGCACTACCCAACTCGCGCAAGGCTATTCGTGAAATAACACCATCTCGTGCTTTTTCACTTAAAGCACGCGTCATGTCTGTGTCAATAAACCCTGGTGCCACAGCATTTACCGTAATACCACGAGCACCTAATTCTTTGGCAGCGCTTTTCGTCATTCCTACAATGCCTGCCTTAGAAGCAGCATAATTAACCTGTCCGGCGTTGCCGTAAAGACCAACCACACTGGAAATGCTAATAATACGACCGCTGCGCTGCTTCATCATGATAGGAGCTACATGACGCATGCAGTTAAAGGCACCTTTTAAGTTTACCGAAATAACCTTATCGAACGCCTCCTCGCTCATGCGAGCAAGCAAGCCATCTTGTGTAACGCCCGCATTGTTCACCAACACATCAAGACGTCCAAATTGCTCCCGAATCTGCTCGACCATTTCTTTAGTAGCATCAAAGTCAGATACATCAGCGCAGAACACCGCAGCTTTAATTCCAAATTGCTCTCTTAATTCACCCGCTAATTCGGCACAAGCCTCAGCGCTTCGTTCACTTGAATGATTGAGCGCGAGAGAAAAACCTTGAGCAGCCAGCGTATGGGCAACAGCAGCACCAATTCCTCTGCTTGCGCCCGTTACGAGTGCAACCTGCTCTTGGGTTTCTTGTTTTTCGGTCATTTAAACCTCCTTTGGTTGCCCCGTTATTCTTTGTTGGATTCCTCAACACTCGAAACCAGTTGAGAAACCTCTTTTTCCCATTCGGCATACGTACCAATCTTTATGCGATCCGCTTTACGATCAATACGTTTAACTAAATTCGTAAGAACACCACCGAATCCCACTTCAATAAATTGAGACTCGCCCTTTGTACTCAACGCTTGGACGCTTTGTTCAAACATGACCGAACTCTTCACCTGAGAAGACAAACGATCTGTCGCCTCGTCAACCACGAAAGGCTGGGCATCGGTATTGCAAATTAAAGGAAACGTAGGCTGCTTAAACGAAAGTGTTTTACAAAACTCTCCTACGCGCGTTGCAGCATCCTCCATTAAAGGACTGTGAAAAGCTCCCGCGGTACGTAAGCGAGAACAACGTTTTGATTGTTCTTTCCAATACGCCTCCGCACGATCAATAGCTGCAACATTTCCTGAAACTACAACCTGGCCAGGAGCGTTGTAATTCGCGCAAACTAACACATCGCCTTCAGCGCACGCATCGCATACACTTTGTGCATCTTCATGGGTTGCCCCCAAAAGTGCAAGCATTGCGCCCGCATTTTTCTTGCACGCATCCGCCAAAGCATGAGAGCGTTCGTTGAGCAGCGCGAAACCCTCTTCCAAAGTTAAGATGCCCGAAACCATCAAGCCACTAATCTCTCCCAAAGAAAAGCCCACAATAGCATCAGGTGTAATACCCTTTGCAAGCAAAGCGCGAGCCAATCCAACTGAAAGAGCGGAGGTAAGAATCTGAGAATTCAACGCATCATTTATTTGCGCTTCATCCCCTTCTTTGCTCAAAGCAACTAGATCTATTCCTGTTGCCTTTTTCGCCATTTCAAACGTTTCTTCGACTTCAGGCAACACCAAAAGATCAGCGCCCATACCCACCTTCTGAGCGCCTTGACCTGACATCATCCAAACACTCACTATTGCCACCTTCTACTTCCATGCACGGACGGCGTTTTTGTCTGCCATCTCTTGCAGACCAAAAGTCGCCCATTGCTGTGCTTGTGCCACCAGTTCCTCTACGATTTCTGCAGCAGGCTTACAATCGTGCACCAGACAAGCAGATTGACCAGCCATCATAGAACCGTTATCCACATCGCCCTGGACTGCCCGACGAAGAGAACCAGCTAAACGCTCTTCTGCCTCTGCGCTGTCTCCTTCACCTGCGGCCTCCATCTGGCGGATTTCACGCGTAAGTTTATTCTTAAGGCCGCGAACAGGATGACCACCAGCACGTCCCGTAACAATCGTATCGGAATCCTTTGCAGCGATAACCTTATCCTTGTAGGCCTGAGCAACACAGCACTCTTCAGCGGTTAAGAAGCGAGTGCCCACCTGAACTCCTTCGGCTCCTAAAGCAAACGCTGCAGCCATTCCACGACCATCAGCAATACCGCCTGCTGCAATTACAGGAATGGAAACCGCATCACATACCGCAGGTATCAGTACCATCGTGTTGAGTTCGCCAATATGACCGCCAGCCTCACAGCCTTCAGCGACCACCGCATCGGCGCCACAACGCTCCATACGACGCGCCAACGCTGCAGAAGCAACAACAGGAACAACCGTAATACCTGCTTCTTTCCACATAGGTATATAAGAACCAGGATTGCCTGCACCTGTGGTTACCACATCAACCTTCATATCTGCCGCGAGCTGAGCTAACTGAGGTGCTTCAGGATTCATAAGCATGATATTCAAACCAATTGGCTTGTCGGTTAGTTCACGCGCCTTCTCGATTTCTGCCTTAACCCAGGAAACAGGAGCAGCGCCGCAAGCAATTATTCCCAGACCACCTGCATTACTTACTGCAGCAGCAAGACGAGCATCAGCAATGTTTGCCATACCGCCTTGAATAATCGGATATTCCACCCCTAAAAGCTCAGTAACTCGTGTTTTCATATGCGATCATCTCTTTCGTAAATGGAAGTAATTAACAACAACAAGCGAACCCGGCGAATAGAACGCAATCTCAACTTGCTTTGCGTTAACCACTCGACCTGGTTCGCTTATAGACTTGTCAATCTTTGGTAACACACTATCGAGCAAACAATGCTCGTTCGCATAATTGTTTACAGAGAATCAATATAGCTAACCAGATCTTCGATGGTTTCAAGACCCTCAGGCTCGCCAAAGTCAATATCAAGCTTTTCTTCGATATCGCAAATCAATTCTGCCATATCAAGAGAGTCGATACCCAAATCTTCGAAGGTAGCATCTTCTGTTACCTCTTCTGGTTCAATGTCGAGGGTTTCTTCCAGGATCTCTTTAATTGCGTCGAGAGTTGCCATTAGTATTCCTTTCTTGCAAGCCGCTATCGTTTCGCAGTTTCATTTTCTTGGTCAAAAAATTCTTTGACCTTTCCTAATGCCTTATAAAGAACAGCTTCCTCTTCTGGGGTTAAGCACTCAAGCGCGCTATCGGCCATCTTCTTATGAAAAGCCTCATGTGCACGAAATGCCTTACGACCCTTAGAGGTAAGCTGAACAAGCACTTGCCTGCGGTCTACTTCGCTTCGTGTTCGTTTGACATAGCCTTTTTTCTCCAGCTTCGTCATGGAAGCCGTAAGGGTTGCCAAAGTTACCTCGAGGCGAGAAGCGACCACTTTCATGGGATTGATCTCGTGAAGTCCAACTGCAACAATCGTATGAAGTTCCGCGATGCTTAACCCTTCGGTAAGGCGATTGTTAAGCGACCTTTCCTCAATACGTAAGATAGAGTTGAACGTTTCGGTGAGCATCTCATTGACAACCTCTTTGCCTTCACGCTGCCAATCAGGTATTTCGATGCTCTTACTCAAATCCCTACTCCTTCAATTACAAAAATGACTAATGAATCCACTTAAGCGTTTGCAGGTAAAATGCCTATACCTAACGCTCCAGGACCAAGATGGGTGGAAATAATTGCACCGCAAGGACAAGTTCCCCCATCAATATATTCAATTCCTGCATCAGCGAGAGCCTTTTTCATGTCTTCAACAGGAGAAAGATTTCCGCAATGGCAGAAACGAATTCGCAGAGTACCCTGCTCGTTGGTGCGGTTTTCTACTTCGCTAACAAATGTCTTGATAACGCCACGCATTCCCTTTGCTTTTCCGTAAGCCATCAGAATACCTTTTTCGTTAAAAGTAAAGATTGGCTTAATGTTCAAAAGGCTTGCATTCTTTACCTGGTCAGCAGAAAGACGACCACCTTTAAGTAAGTTCTCTAAAGTTTCAGGAGCAACAAGGAATTCAGCCTTTGCGAGTAGCTCTTTTGCCTTCGCTTCAGCCTCATCAAGCGTTGCACCCTCATCGCGCATTTTGCAAATTTCTGCAACAGCAAGAGCGACAGAAGCAGTAGCACCAGCACGAGCGCCATCTAATACGCGCACATCAATATCTACTTGCTCTGCAGCAGTACGAGAAGACTCGATCGTGCCCGAAAGAACACCTGCAATATGAATAGCAATTACGCCCTCATAGCCCTGTTCAGCAAGAGCGTTATACATCTGCTCAAAATCGTAAGGAGTAGGCTGTGAAGACTGTGGGAGACCTTCAGAATTTGCCATACGCTCATAAAATTGCTCAGAGGTAATTTCTACCTGATCTTTAAAGGTTTCTCCATCAATCAAAACACTGAGGGGAACCATGTGAACATCAAGAGCTTTATATTCTTCCTGAGTGAAATCGCACGTTGAATCAACTACGACCGCAAAACTCATACTCATCTCCTTCCACAAGAAGCAGGATTTTCGAAACAATTTTTCGAAACACGACTTACTTGTTCGTTGTTCGCTCAATTACTTAGTTTATCAAACTAAATGAAGGATAGAGGGAGGTTTACTCAAACGCAAGAAAAAGAATTACTCCCCACAAATTGAGCACAGGTGGATTAATCGCCGTTCAAAAAACAAACTATGAGACTCTTAATTATGAACCTGCATTGCAAGTCAACATTGCAGGTTCCTTGATTGCAAGTGCCTTAATTATGAGCGTCTTCCTCCACCGTAAGAACTTTTTCTTGCACCAAAAGCACTGCCCTTTCGTGCAGTCTTTTTCAAATCGCCCAAAATATCCTCTTCAGCTTTGCCTTCAAGTTGTGCACGCAGTTTAACCACCTGATCGCGCACCGCCGCAGCACGCTCAAAGTCCATCGCCGTCGAAGCCTCAAGCATTTCTTCTTCAAGGGATGCAACAATGCGCAACATCTCACTACGAGAATAACCTGCCAATTCAGCGTTAACTTCTTCGGCGCTACGTTTACCTTCGTCGGTCTCAAGATAATCAGTGATGTCGCTAATACCCTTGCGGATTGTCTTTGGAACTATGCCATGCTCTTCGTTGTACGCCATCTGAATTGCACGACGACGGCGCGTTTCAGTGATCGCGCGATCCATGGAGTCAGTGATTTTGTCGGCATACATTATCACTTGACCTCCCGCATTACGCGCTGCGCGACCAATAGTCTGAATAAGTGAGCGATGATTGCGCAAGAAACCTTCTTTATCTGCATCCAAAATGGCAACCAGTGAAACTTCTGGCAAGTCCAAACCCTCTCGAAGCAAATTGATGCCAACTAAAACATCGAATTCGCCCTTGCGAAGATCTCGCAAAATTTCAACACGCTCAAGCGTCCCGATATCGGAATGCATATAGCGTGCTCGAACCCCCTGATCAAGCAAATGTTCAGTCAAATCTTCCGCCATGCGCTTGGTTAAAGTCGTAATAAGAACTCGCTCGTCGCGCTTTGCACGTATTTTTGCTTCATCGATAATGTCGTCAATTTGCGAAAGAATGGGACGAACATCGATTTCTGGATCCAACAATCCCGTTGGGCGAATGATCTGCTCCACCTTTGCTTCGCTTACTCGTTCCTCATAGTCTCCTGGCGTTGCAGAAACATAAACAAACTGCGGAACTCGCGCTTCAAATTCGTCAAATCGAAGCGGGCGATTATCCAAACAGGAAGGCAGACGAAAACCGTGTTCTGCCAGAGTCACCTTACGAGAGCGGTCTCCTTCGTGCATTCCGCGAATCTGAGGAACCGTCACGTGACTTTCGTCAATAAAGCAAAGAAAATCACTGGGAAAATAATCGATCAAAGTATAGGGAGGCTCACCTGGAGCGCGTCCATCCAGGTGTCGCGAATAATTTTCAATGCCAGAGCAAAAGCCCATCGTCTCAATCATTTCCAAATCGTAGGAAGTGCGCATCTCCAGGCGCTGCGCTTCAAGCAACTTTCCTTCTTCATTGAATTGCTTCAAGCGTTCCTGCAATTCTTCTTGAATAGTTTGAAGTGCGTGCTCAATCGCTGGCCTGGCTGCTACGTAATGGGAGGCAGGCCACAAAGGAAGTGCCTCGTATGTATTTAGTACTTCTCCCGTAACGTTATCAATTTCAGATATTTCCTCTATTTCGTCCCCCCAGAATTCCACACGAATCGGATTATCTGCATAGGGAGGAAATACATCCAAAGAATCGCCTCGAACGCGGAAGGTGCCTCGCTTCAATTCGTAGTCATTTCGATCATATTGGATATCTATCAGCTTATGTATAAGTTCGTCACGATCTTGTTCGATCTCTTTATCAAGAAATACCGCCATACCTGCGTATTCCATAGGCGATCCAATACCGTAGATGCAAGAAACTGAAGCCACAACGATAACATCACGTCGAGATAAAAGCATTGAAGTTGCGGCATGACGAAGCTTCTCTACCTCCTCGTTAATGGAAGCATCTTTTTCTATGAAAGTATCAGTTGTTGGAACATAAGCTTCCGGCTGATAATAGTCGTAGTACGAGACAAAATATACCACCGCATTGTTCGGGAAAAACTCTTTTAGCTCCGCCGCCAATTGGGCAGCCAGTGTTTTGTTGGGCGCTAAAACGAGTGTTGGTTTTTGTACCGCCTCGATAGTTTTAGCCATGGTATAGGTTTTACCCGAACCTGTAACACCTAACAACGTTTCATAACGCATCCCAGATTCAATATTTTTAGCTAATTGAGCAATAGCTTTTGGCTGGTCACCTGCAGGCTCATAAGAAGAAACCACCTCAAAGGGTTGAGACGACAGACGTGCCATGGGTAATTTACCCTCCATTTGATGGCCCTCTAAATTTTGAAGATGCGCCACAATTCCTCCCTGTATTCCTATCTACCATTTGAATCCGTAATTCGAAAGAATCTACAATCTAAATCTGCAATTCGACAGCGTCTGTAATTCGGCAGATTATACAATTCGGCAGATTCTGCAATTCGAAACTCTCTTGAACTGTTGCACTATCATTCAGAACAGTCAAAGCAACTTAACACAAACTTACCTAAGAAAGCCTTGGGACGATGTCAGAATCCCACCATTGTTGAATTTGGTCTTGAAATTCCTGTAAGGTTCCATCGTTGGTAAACACTACATCCGCGATAGCAAGACGGTTTTCTTCTGGTACTTGACTTGCAAGACGGTTTCGCGCATCTTCTTCGGAAAAACCGCGCGATTCCATCAAGCGACGAACACGCACCTCAGGCGATGTAGTAACTGCTACCACGATATCTGCATGTTTGTAGAAATCATCGCGTCCATCAAGAATTGCCATTTCTAAAACAACAACTTCGTGAGTTTGGCCCACACTCGCAATATGACGCAAACAGCCTTCGTAAAGTCTAGGCTGAGTAATGGCATCCATTCGAGCGGTATTTTCTGGCGTGGCGAAGGCACGAGCAGCAAGTTCGGAGCGAATTATTTCACCATTCGTATCGAGTATTTCTTGACCGAATGCCTTCACTAACTCTGCTTTCATTTCAAAATCATGGAGGTTTTCGTGACCCACTTCATCAGCAAGAACAATACCTGCACCTTTTTCTTTAAGGAACTCCATCAACGTTGATTTTCCTGAACCAATTCCACCCGTAACAAAAATGCTTAACACCGCAATCCCCTCTCACTAGCTTTGCAGCGCACTCGAGCAAAGTTTCTATGCTCGCATGGGTATGTTTTTAATTATCACATGCAAGTCAACCTAGAATTCGCGCTCTATTGCGTTGTTATTTGAGCGCCACATGCACAAGACGGTGATTGCGCAGCACAAAGAACGTCGCTACTGCAAAAATCAGCAAATACGCAAATTGACCCGTTATCGCAACAGCAATAACACTCGACAAAAAAGGAATTCCAACAGCAACAATTACGCTCGCCCAATACCAAGGCTTGACACTGGAAGGAAATTGTTCTGCGTAAGATTCACAAACTGCCCCATGAAAAGCGAGCGACAGGCAAAGCAACCACAAGAGAATGAACAGCGCTCCTGCTTGATCAAAGAATTGTGCATTATTTAGACATCCAACTACAAACAGAACAACGCAAAGAACAAACGCTCCAACGAAATATCGTCTCTGCCGCGCCGCTCGATAATGCAGCTCTCCACCCTTGTATAACTCCATCTTGAAGGCCATTTCGGTTACCTCCTTTAATGAAAGAGTAAAAGATTTGTTCTTACTTTAAAAGACCAATGTCACCACTAATGGAGCTGATTAAAAACGTTACACCTTCATTCATAACAAATAAATGCTACGCCTGCATTCATAACGAAATTACCAATGCTCCCTCGTTAAAATCTGCCCTCCAGACGTAAGGATTCAAAGGGTGATTAAGACTTCAAGCGCTCCTTATACTTACTATCTTACGATATACTAACTAGTATCGTACCCATCCTGAAAGGAGCTACGATGGCTACCTATCTTGATGACCTGAAATATCTGTCAAACAACACTCAGATTTGGAAGCAGGCGTGCAAAGGTACTCTGTCAAAACCTCTTTTACCTTTCGGGAAAGCAAAAGACACTTTCAACATAGCTCAAAAATGCAAAGCTATTCAAGAGAAATATGGGTTACCCAACTACCAGGAAAACGAACCTTGGTTTTACAAGAAAATCCTTACCGAATTCGACGCCAGAAATCCTTACGTAAACGACCTAAAAGGTTGCGATACTCATATTATGAGTGCCAAACAGGTGCTTGAAGAAAACATTTTTAGGGAAGACTACCTTTATCGCAAAGCAAGCAGCTTAGGATCGGACTGGAAGTTCAACATTTATCTTGAAGACGTTGAAAGGTTTGGTAAGATCTTAATTTCGGAAAACACCGATCAAAACACCCCGGAAATTCCCCCTATGAACGTAGGTGAAACCGCCATGTATTTTGCCTACGAAGCAGAAGTTCTCAAAGGCATCCCTAGGCCCAGATTCAATCTAGCGCTTATCGAGGCTCTCCAAAAGAACATTGATCGGATTCTGGATGGAAAAGATGCTGAAGGACTTTCTTCGAACTTTCTACAAAATACTCCGCCGCTACCTAACTTCGCTGCCGCCTTTAGTATTGCTCTGCCTACCGAAATCCATGAACGCATAAAATCTTGTGAGCATGAATACTGGAATGCCTTTGGAACGTTTTCGCGGAACTTAAGACGCGCCTATGGGCAAGTTGGCGGATGGTCGAAGCTATATTACGGCAGAAAACCTGAAGATAAGCTTCCTATTAAAAAAGACTGGGGCAAAGAGCTTATTCATCGCAAAATTGAATTAGCGCTTCTCACGAATAAATGCTTCGATGATGTTGAGTTACTGATTAACACGCTTAGAGTATATGGGGGAATGTGCGGCAATTTTGGAAATGGTTCGCTTTACTTTAAACCTCACTTAACCAGGCTTAACCCCTTAACAAAACAAGAACGCGCGAGGCGCGACCGCGCGGAAAAAGAACGCCATAAAAAAGCAATGGAGAGAATTCGAAAACAAGAAGAATGGGAAGCCGAACAGCGACGCAGAGGAGCCTATGGAGGTTATAGCGGCGTCGACGAATTCGACGAAGCAAACGGATCGTATGAGTTTGGCAATTCATATTCGTATGCTTGGTATACCGATCGCGATAGCTACAACGACGTCACAAGATAGCAATTTGTCTCTACCACTTGTAGAAGCTATTTAGTTACAAAACGCAAGCGGGACGATTAAGCATCGTCCCGCTAAGCATCACTTATTAAAGCGTCCTTCAATCAGCATCAATAAAAATGTGCGTTTAGTACATTTTCTCAAAAACCAAATTACAAACCGTACGGTCGCCGCCACCGAAGCCAGCAGAAGCAGCAATGGACTGGGCAAAGGTATGTAAGCGATAGCCCTGTGCAAACTGTTGGTTACAAATATCTTCGATTTCTTTGAAGTTCTTTGAACCTTTTCCCACAAACTTTTCGCGTAAAACAACCTGCATAACGCGATACTGACCTGGATTGTTATTTATTTGTCCAGCTTGGTCATTAAAATCCATGAAACCCATGATGCTTTCCTTTCAGGCGTTGATACTTCCAACTTTCAAGTCTTAACGGCTATAACGCCGCATCCAAAAGAACAACATCATCAGAATACAGGAATAAAGAACTCGGAACGCTTGCAAGAAGTTAATTGTTCGAGGTAACACCTAAACCATGGCGCATCCCTGTCCAATGATAGGGACACAGAAATTGCTTTGCTTCTATACACTTCGAGATACAAGAACCAAAAAAGGAAAGGAACAGAAATGAGCATCTACTCGCGCCACATAACCGACTTTAATGTTGCTGGTATGCGCTATTGGGATGGCGCGCTTGTGCTTGACGAGCTTAAAGTCGGCGCAAATTTAACCATGATCGTAGAGGAAAACAACCCGCATGATCCAGATGCCGTTGCGCTTTATTGGAAGGACACAAAGATTGGTTATGTTCCCCGAGATTTAAATTGGCTTCCCGCTTTACTGCTTCGTTTTGGACACTGTAATGTCTTGGAATGCCGAATCCTTAAAGTCAATAAAGAAGCAGACACCTGGAAGCAGCTACAAGTAGGAATTTATGTTACTGATAAAAGTAATTGCTGAAACTTTATAGTAACTAGTAACCCATGTTGTTTTACCAAAGCACTGCGCCGATCAATGCACTCATAAGAATAAAAAATGCGCAACACAAAAGCGAACAAAGCTTGCAGGTATCACTTCCTATTACATATTGCTTAAACATGCCCAATAACAATTTTTTTTGACCACAAGATCTGGATTCTTTCTCATTCATTAATACACTTGGGAACAGCGTAAGTTGGGAGATATGGTTGAGTTTTATCAGGGGCAAACCTATTCACCTATCGACATTGCAGATACAGATGGCATCCTTGTGCTGCGATCGTCCAATGTTCAGCATGGTCAAGTCGTATCCAATGACGATGTACACATTGCTTGTACGGTAAAACTTGCCGACAACGTTCGTCGAAACGACATAATTGTCGTGGTCAGAAACGGATCCCGATCTTTGATCGGGAAACATGCGTTGATCAGGAGAGATATGCCAAATACAGTAATTGGTGCCTTCATGGCGGGAGTTAGATCAGAAGAACCGTTTTTCGCCAACGCTCTATTTGATACTGCCGCCTTTGATAAAGAAATCGAAAAGAATTTGGGTGCGACCATCAACCAGATTACTGGTTACATGTTTGGAAGAATGTCGTTCTTGGTGCCCTCCATCTCTGAGCAACGTGTTGTTGGTAGCTTTTTCAACGACCTCGACGACCTCATCGCCCTTCATCAGCGTGAGCGTTTTAAAATACATACGTCAAACTTAAATCTAAATAAGGCCAGACAAAGATCGCATAACCAAGTCAATGTCCTTGTTTTCTAACTCTTGAATAATATGCAGATATGTCTTCTGCGTTGTATTCATACTTGCATGCCCTAACCGTTTCGCAACACTAGCAATAGAAACGCCTGCAAATAACAAGAGTGAAGCATGTGTATGACGTAAACCATGGATACTTATTACCGGAATTTCGGCCTCTTTACAATGCCGAGCAAGTATGTGATTTACCGTCGAATTAAATACCTTCTTACGAACAAAAATTGGCCGCCCTTCTGGTAAGCCTTTCAGCAATTCAGAAAACTGGATTATTAACTGCCAGTCAATTTCTACTTTTCGAATCGAGGAAAAGTTTTTTGTCGGAATAAACCCTCCCCCATCTTTGTAATTCCAAGTTTTATTAATCGACAACGTCTGACGACTAAAGTCAAAATCTTCGGGAGTAACTGCCAATGCTTCAGAAAACCTAATTCCTGTTTTCGCAACGAGCAAAATAAACCAATCCCAGTTAATCTCCGGTCCTAAATCAAGAGTACATAACAATTTATGCAACTCAAATTGATTCAGAAATTTTGGCTTCTTTACTGCAGGAGCTTTTCCTTTGATAATTGCCTTTCTTGTGGGGTCACGTTCAATTAACCCCTCGTCAACTGCATCAAGAATTGCGCCTTTTAACTGATGATGAAAATCCATCGTTGTTTGTCGTTCGTGGAACAAAGCGTATTGATTGATTAAGTCTTGATAAGTAATGCGATTAAGCTCTAGTAACTTTAAATCCGGAACGAGGCGTTTAATCCAAGCGAGTGTAAGCCGATACTTCATCATGGTTACTTCACGTATCGCACCTTCCTTATAGATGCGAATCCATTGTTCGTAATAAGAGCAAAAGGTATCGGTACTCTTCACCTTAGTTAACACCTCCACCACTTCCCTTCTTTGTTCATTGCTCACGCTGATGAAAAGTACTGAGGTGCCGGGTTTGCCATCAAAATATGACGACAAACCCAAATACACTGAAGTTCGTTATATATCAATTCCACCTTGCATTAAAAACTCTCGTAAAAGTTTATCCGCCTTAATATTTACTTTTGGCGGAGAAACTCTAACCCCTTCTTTTTCTTCAAAATAAGACCGTGCTTTCGCTTTATCGATTGTTTCTTTCAAATCATCAAAGCGGCCGAATTCATTAATGTTTGTTTCGGTAATTTCAAGCGCTAAAAGCTTCCTTAGTTGTCCTTCATTTACACCAAGAGCCTCAATAAGCTTAGTTACCTGATCATCCTTTTCCTTTTTTGCGTACTGATTAATGTAATCACGCAAAGTTCTTCCTTCAGTGACTTTAATATTTCCGCTTTCAATGTCATGCAAAAACACTTCAGCGCAACGTTGATCATCTTGAGTCAATGACGCGAAAGATTTATGCAATTCCGAATTCAACCGATCAAGCTCTTCGGGATCAATCTCATCCTGATTAAGTGCTTTAAGCCATTTAGTAAAGTTCTCATTCATGTATGCTTCATCAATATGGCCGGTATCTATTTGAACCAAATAACCCTTCAAATCGTACGGTGCTTCAGGCACAGAATCTTCATCGGGATCATCACCAACCGGCTTTTCTTTTGCCAGTTCCTTATATCGAAGAGCTAAAGTTAGAAAATCCTGCTCATTAAACTTAAGTTCGACAAGCTCCACAGTTCCGGTTTCAGGATCCGGCTCACCTTCACATTTAGGTTGATCCCAAGTAAACCCTTGAACCTTAGCTGCCTCTAAATGCTCATGAAGCTTATTAAAAGACTGAGCAAATTTTGCTCGTGTTGTAGCGCTTTCTGGAAGCTGAGCAAAATCTACCACGCCATCTTTTCGGAAGTACTCGCAGATATCATCAAACAACCGATTCATTGCATTGACGTTTTGAGGAAGCTTGTCAACAAATAAACCAAAAGGTTTATCCCCCGAATAGAGTTTTACTGCCTCTTCAACATTTTGTTTCATGGTATAGGGACGACGATAATACCTAACGGTGCCAAACTGTTTTTCATCCCCGTAGAACAAACGATTGGTGCGCGAAAATGCCTGTATAAGCAATTCATACTCGATTACCTTGTCAAGATAAAGCGTATTAATCCATTTCGAGTCAAACCCTGTAAGCATTTGGTCAACAACGTATAAGAATGTCTATTTGCTTGCCAGATTTTTTTATCTATCCCCATATAGGGCGATTTTATGGGCTAACCTGGCAGATATATCTTTTTTTCATTGCCGCATGGGTTGGGATAGTAAAAGACTGATCAAACATCCTGTTGTAGTCTTCTATTATTTCTTTTAAACCATCCTCTTTAAAAATCGCTCCCCCATTATTATCAATATTGGGATCAAATAAAGCAGTAGCCTTAATATTAGGTAATTCCTTTTTAAACAATCGGTAATACTCTATTGCTTCAGGAATACTACTCGTAGCGAATATCGCATGAAACTTTCCACCACGACTGAGCTGCATCCAATGTTCTTTAATATCGGCAATAACCTGCAAGCGGTGTTCTTCTGATTCGTATTGAACTGTTGGAACAAAATCTTCAATTCCTTTTTCGTATTTCCCTGAAGATGTCCTGTGGCCAGCCATTTCAACCTTAGAAGTATCCATATAATAGTAGAAGACCTTTTCTTTTTGAGGGTCCTCATATACATCAGATTCCTCTTTTGCCTTTGCCCTAGAAAGCGCTACTTCTTTTCTAATATCGTTTTGCTTAAAAGTGCATACCATATAAGGATCAAAACCTAAGACATTCTTATCTCTAATTCCATCGGCAATGCTATAACGATGCAATTCATCCCCAAATACCGACGTAGTGGTATTCATTTTCTTTTGGTTTTCATCATGAATAGGCGTTCCGGTAAAGCCAAAAAACAATGCATTTGGAAACGTATTCTTTATTGTTGCCAGCATCTCGCCAAATGTCGAGCGATGGCATTCATCAATAATGAACACAATTCGTTTATTGCGCATTTTGTCCAAATCAACAGAATTTATTCCGCCTTCTTCCTCGTGAATGCGGCTCATTTTTTGGATAGACGTAACAATAAGGGTATTACTCGGCGCGGTACTTTTTAGTTTCTCGATTAACTGACTTGTGTTTTCGGTTGCCTGCACCGAATCGGACTCTTCAGCAAACGAGCGATACTCTTCCAAAGATTGTGTGCCAAGCTCTACGCGATCCATAAGAAAAACAACCTTATCCGCGTCCTTTGAGTTGGCGATCAATTGAGCAGATTTAAACGATGTCATCGTTTTACCAGAACCTGTGGTATGCCAAATATATCCGCCGCGATTGCTTGATTCGCCCCATTTTGTTTTAGTCACTTTGTCGGAAATAGCATTTGCTGCATAGTATTGATAACTACGCATTACCTTTAATACGCCATCTGAATCATCCGCAACGGTATAAAAACCAATAAGCTGATGTGCCATAGGGATTGAAAGCAAACTCGATGTAATGCGCTTCCAATCATTAATAGGCTCATTGTTAAAATCAGCCCAATGGAAACAAAACTTTTTCATTTATTTCTTTGTCGTTTCCTGGACTAGTCAAAATAAACTGTTTCCTCTGGACTCATCGCTTACAAAAATTTGAACAAGGCTGAATAATCCTGTAAATACTCCTTCATGTAAGTACTTATTGATTTGAAAGATTGCCTCACTTACCCCTACCCCACTTCTTTTTAGTTCTATATGAATAACCGGCATGCCATTAATCAATAGCATTACATCACCACGCCGATTATTCAGAATAGGTGACTTGGTTGTAAATTGCGGTTGCTGAGCAATTTGATAGCGACTCTGACCAGCTGCTATTTCTCGACGGTCATATATTTTAAGCGCAATTTCTTTACCGTAATGCTGTGTGTCGTCTTGATTGTCACGCGTAATGGTAACTGTTCGCCCATTAATGAAGCCATTGAGCTTCGAGGGAGTACGAAGCTCGACAATCTTTTCTATCAGTTGCCTCATTTCCGATTGTGTAAGTGGGCAATTGTTTAGCCTATCGGGAATATTATTGTTCTCATACAGAATACGAGCCCAATTATTGATTAAATCTTCTTCTGTTGGATTTTTCAGAACACCATCTTTGTCATCCCAACCATTATTTTTAAGTCCCACAATTAAGGCTTCTTCAAAATCTTTTTCATATTCAAAAATCATGCCAGTCTCGCTTCCGATGAAACCCCAGATAAATGCTCTTTAAAATGATTACTCTATTATGCCGCGTTTTAGGGAAATAGCCCCGTTAAAGCTACAGTTTTTAAGTCAGAATACTTACACTGATGAAGGGTGATGAGGGAGTCGATTCTGCCCAGAGTCAGCCCTATTGCTGATTGCTCCGCCACCGATGGAAAATGAATCTGGGTATCTTGTAATGCGGTCTTGGAAATGGAAATAACCTTGATGCCCTGCATCAAAGGCAGCAGCTGATTGTGGTATGCAGGAGAATTGAGATAGTGACCCAAGAACCCTGCGCCAAAAACAAATCTCGGACGTGCAGGAATCGTATGAAGACCAGAGATAACGGGTTCAGCCGGTAATTCTCCCAGCTCAACGCACTTTCCCGCGGCTTCGTCCTCTGCTGTGTCGGCGAAGACAACATCTCCTTCCTGAAGTGTTGAATCGGTATATTTGAAAACTACCGACGCATCGGTAATGAAGGGTAAGCTGGCATAATCCGTTCCAAGGTAATCACCGAATTTGATGAGGATATCTCCATAATGGATGCTGCGGGCACAGCCGCTTTCGGCATTAAGATCGGAACGAGATAGCGTATTGTTTTGCAAAAATTCGAAGCAGTCCTCCAACTTACGTTGTTCCCAAGGATCAGTAAAACCAGCGAATCTAATCTCTGGAACATTGCTAGATTTCGCCATATTACTCACCCACTAACAAGCGCTGGAATTCTTTTAACCCAGCCATATCAAACTCGTTGCCAACCAAATTATCAATCATGCTAGAAAGCTCTCGCTCAGCTTCAGTAATTTGGTCGGTAATGCCAGACAAAGTAGTCTCGTACTTCTCTGACAACTTATTTACTTTGCTCACCAAATCGTCAACCAGATTATCTGGTATAGCTATAAGATCATTAACTAAAGGAGCAACCCACTTCTCATGCAGCATATGATTAACTTGATCCTGATCCATAGATTCAATCGTCTTTTTTGTGAGCAGATGAAGATCAACCTCATCTTTTTTAATTTGCGATTTAAGTTCCTTTTGCTCCTTCAAAAGTTGCTGAGCCGCCTGAAGCTTTTCTATTAGCTCCTTATAATCCTCCAACCCGTCAGCCTTCAGTTGTTTAAGAACTTTTGCAATGGATCCAGCAGCCCAAGCACTGCCATCATTGTTGAGCGCGTCTTTCGCTACTTCTTTTTCATCTTCCGAAAGTTCATCAATACTTGATTCTATTTCGCTAACAACAGTACTTAGTCGATCTTCCTTTGCTTTAAGCTGATTCGCTTCACTACTTAACATCACTTGCTGAACAAGCTCAAACGGAATAACACGACCCATCCAACCATCTTGAGTTTCAACATCTTTGCCGCCTTTTTTCTTTAGAACCATATTTGGATCTACCTGAGTAGCAGCATCAATTCCCTCCGTCTGGAGAATTTCCAGATCGTTTTCGATGATTTGCCATCTATCATCCAAAGCCTGATAAGCAACGTAAGGATCAACTAGTGGAATATTGCCTAGCCGCTTAAAAAATATCATCATTGATTACTTCTTCAAGCTTTATTGGTTCAATCGAAGAAGGCTCTGAAATTAATTTTTCTGTAAGCCACGTATCGAATCCGTCAAAAGACTGACTATAGTGTTTCACGAAAGCACGAGTGCTTTCATCTTGATAGATGGCTTCCTTTACATCTTTAACCGCAATGGTGGGATATTCTGATCCAACGAATAGTTTCTCTCGAAGCCCAGGAAAAGCCTTCCAATAATCATTCAATGCGTTAATTTCATTCGATGGAATTCCGCCAAACATAGTTGCATAAATATCCCAACTTTCAACCTCTTCGGAAGAGTCGACATAACGTGGAATATTAAGATTGTAGTCATTGTCTCGAATTTCTTGCAAAGGCACTAAGCGACAAAACTTATTGATAGTCTTACGCGTCTTTACTGCATCCACAATGCGTTTGATATCACTAGCACGTAGCTTGTTATTCTTGCCGACCTTTTCAAAACCCTTTGAAGCATCAACAATCAAAACATCTGAATCTTCACGTTTCTGACGCAACACTATAATGATGATAGGAATGCCCGTGCCAAAGAAAATATTCGCTGGCAAGCCAATAATTGCTTCGATATGACGGTTCTCCAATAAATTCTTTCGAATATTTCCTTCTTCTCCTCCACGGAACAAAACACCATGAGGAAGAACAATGGTCATTACGCCTTCGGGACGCAGGTGATATAGGTCATGCAACAAAAAAGCATAATCTGCCTTGGACTTAGGAGCTAATCCATATTTATATCGAGGGTCAGTATCTTTCCCTTCTGGCTCCCACCTTTGGGAATAAGGCGGATTCGAAACAACCGCATCAACATACAATGGATTATATGTGCCCACCGGATCGTTTTCATCAAAATACGGCCAGTCCTCTTCTAAAGTATCGCCATTACGAGCAACAATATTGTCGGGTAGAATACCCCGCATGATTAAATTCATGCGAGTTAAGTTGTAGGTATTCTCTTTTAATTCTTGAGCATAATACTTAATGCCATCTCCCGAACCCACATGACGAGCGACCGCCTTACCAATATGAATAAGCAACGAACCTGATCCGCTTGTTGGGTCATAGATATTAATCTGATCCTTATCGCGCAAATGGTAGGCAACAATCTCCGACATCAACTGAGATACTTCACCAGGAGTATAGAACTCTCCTGCCTTCTTCCCTGCATTTGCCGCAAAATTGCTAATCAAATACTCATAGATAAACCCAAGAACATCGTAATCGCTGCGTTCATCCATTGGGATATCTTTAATTACATCTAGCAAATCACTGATAGCCTTTGTTTGTGCTCCGGAGTTTTCTCCAAGCTTCGAAAGACCCGTCTGGAGCGTATCAAAAATACCCTCAAATACCCGTTTATGCGCTTTGTTAATATTGCGGCTAAATGCCGAAAGCGAATCGTGCACTAAACCGACACCAAAATCGCTACCCATTTCCAGCCACGTTGAAAATAAGCCATTATAGGAAATAAAGAAGCCAATGTTTTCTCGAATATACTGAACTGTTTCTTGATCGGATTCATCAAGAGCCTTGATGTCTTCTTCAGTAAAATCGTTTTCACGTAAAAACTCAAGTTCTCGTTCTGAAAGAAACTTATAAAAGATAAAACCCAGAATGTAATCTTTATACTCATTCGCTTCGATTTTCGAGCGCATTCTATTCGCAGATTCCCAAATGCGAGAAGCTAACTGTTGCTTATTCATATAAATCCTTTTCGCATAGCTTGAATAGTCAAGAAGATAACTTACGCTGAATTAAAGCGTAAGCTCATTATATACACCAAATCACTTTTCTCTTATCAGATACATACCATTTGAACTGGTAGATTAATTTATACTTGAACGAATTTCACAAAGTGTGCCATTACCGCAATACACTCACAAAGGAGTAATCTATCCTAAAATTGGAACAGATTGAGCTTTGAAAACACTCAACAGTTGCAAAACCTACGTTAAGAAATCCTTCACTGCTGGCATTGTTAGAAAATTATCTATCTTCACGCAACCATTCCAGCTATATTTTCCAACTGCTGAGCAATAGCCTCGAAATCATGTCCTAAATCCAACGTAAAACAGTGGAAGGTGTACCCCACCTCTTGCCACGTTTCATGTAACGCCCGATCATGCTCCGTAAGCGCATAGAGCAACATTCCTTCAACCTGTTTTTCGTTTCCATATGCTTCATGTATCACATACGAAAGAATTTGATTTCTGTTTGTAGGAGACAATATTTCCCTATCAAAATGTTGTCCAAGAATTTGCCCGTAACACTTCGCATCAATGATTAACGTTTTCTTACCCGCTTCAAGCGTAATGTCAGTACGAAGCTGTGGCAAAAACATCGGATGACGGGCGCTAATACCGTTACTAATTATTTTTGCCTTTGGGTGTAGTTCTGGATGATGCACCCGATAATATTCCAGAATAAAGGATTCGTATAAAGCGCTGAGCTGCTGGGCATTATTAAAATCCGCAAGCACTACCGCGCCATCCTCGTTAGTCAATAGCCTGTTGTGCAAGACCATATAACATACGTTCATCAATAACCGATAGGTTGCATTGTTACGATGATACGCTAGCCTGTCCCATGCAATACGGTTTTCATCAATGGAAGAAATATCCCGAAGAACAAGCAATGAGCGTTTTAAATCATTCTTGCGCGTTTTTGAAACCTGCTTACTATGAAGCAGAACTTCGGCACAACGTTTTAAAATTCGATTCTTGTATGTGTCTTCAGTAAATTCATCGAAGAAACAATGTGTTTGATTTTTGCCCGCCATCTTCAAACGTGCAGTAGCGCCCATATCTATTCTTCCGCGCAACCCAACAAGTGTTTCGCTTTGCTCTTGATATTCGCGCTCAAAACCACGACGCCGCTGCGAAGAAACACCAATGACCAAAATAGCCGCCAAAAGATCATCCAGATGCTCAAATGACTCCAATGCCAACTTGCGGTATTCAACAAGCGACAGCGCACGAAACGCATACGCCATCATGTAATAGATGTTGCGAATTACAACAGTATCCTCAGCACGCTTGCTCACGAGATGGCCGCCCTTAACTTGACTACTTCTGCCTTTACCGTATCGGGCTCATCAAACCAATACTCTTCAAGAAGAGGTATTAATTCATATTGCAAAATCAGATCAGCATCAGCATCCGTTATCTCTTCCCCACAAAAATAGCTATGTCCAATACAGAATCCTCTGCCTAAAGTAGGATCTTCAGCGATATGATGATTTAGCTCTATAACAGCTTTGGATAGCGCAATAAGGCGCTCATTACCAGCTAGCTTATTTTGGAAATTAGCATTTTCAAACGCCGGCTTCATTTCATAAAAAGCAAAACGGCGACGTAACGCATAGTCAATCAAGGCAAGACCTCTGTCGGCAGTATTCATCATGCCTATGATGAAGAGGTTTTTAGGCACCTTGAAGCTGCGACTCTCAACTGCAAGAGAAATAGTTTCACTCCTGTGATCAGCTTCGATAAGCATTAACAGTTCGCCAAAAACCTTTGAAATGTTAGCACGGTTAATCTCATCAATGATGAAAAAATAATCGTGCCCTGGATCAGCCGCCGCCTTATTACAGAACCGAACAAACACGCCAGACTGAACTCTAAACGACCCATCTTCAGTTGGGCGATACCCTATAACGAATTCGTCATAAGTACTTGATTGATGAAACTGAACCATTTCAATACGTTTAGGATCCTTTACGCCCATCATGCAATAAGCCAAACGCTTGGAAAGAAACGTCTTACCCGTACCAGGTGAGCCTTGTAGGATAAGATTCTTCTTACGCTTCAAGAGTGTTTTTAGAGTCGTAAGTTCTTCTGCATCAATGTAGACCTGCTCAAGGAAGTCAGCATCGGTGTAAGGTTCAAGATCGAAGCATTTGGTAAGTCCACTACCAAGCGATTCCAATGCCTTTTTAAGTTCTGGACGCAACTCCCACACAAAACTACCGAGTTGATCTTTAGTGGCATCTTCACCAAGGCAACAAATTCTCCAATATGCCGTGGAGCCATCATCTCTAATGAACAACTCACAATTTGTTACTTTTGCTACTTTTTCTGCAAAACTCGAAATATTTGAATTATAGAAATTCTTTGTTTCTCCGAATTTCTGAGCAAGCTCTGTACATGTAGCTCGACCTACTTCATTGAGACGCTGTAAAACAACAAGATTATTCTCAGTTATTACAGAATGATCTTGTAGAATCAGCTTCCATTCTTCGGTAGAGATCTTTGGATCGTATTCATCCTTTGGATGGTCATCGTCTCCGTCAACGGAATCATAATGATTTATAAAATAGAATATATCCTGTACAAGCAAATGATGTTCAGGGTCGATTGCTTTCAATTCATCTAAAAGCAAAGAATCACTTAGCTTAATCACCTCAGGCTTATTCGTTTTGAGATAATCAAGAACTTGATCACATAGTTGTTCAAAAGCAACTGCCTTATCAAACTTATTCTTTACGGCGGGTATACCCATACGTTTAGTAAACGCTACATACATTGATGATTTGTAAAGATAATTATGTTCTGGGTGTCTAAATGCTAGATAAGCACTTGCTGCTCGAGGATCTTGATAGTCGTTTTTGGCAGGTGCGCCACCTTCGTTGATATATGTTTCGTTTAGTTTTTCTAAAAGAATTTGTGCGGCTATTTTGAATTCTTGAAGTCTTGTTTTTAGATCTCTCTTTTCATCAAAAAGATCAAGGAGAGCATTAATAGTTTCTTGAGGGTTGACCTGCGCAAACGCAAGTAACATATTCTTTGGATAGTACAAATATCCAGTAAGTAGGTTATTGGCACCACTTAAAGCTTCTTCTAACATTGCTGCAACATTTTCAGCATGAGGATCCCATGCATCTTGAAATTTTTTTGTTGCATGCCACTTATATATTTCATTAGGTCTTATTTCAGGTAATTTCTCTTTATAATGCTCTAAAATTTCCGCCAAAATTTCTTCATTAAGCTGAGCCATGTTTTCCCTCAACATCATGTAAATGCTTTTCAAAAGTTATTTGTTCTGATCTTTTATTAACTTAGCAGAACTTATCTTTAACAACGGAAGTATAGAGCAATATTTCATCCTGCTTGATACGATCATAAAAGCGTGGGCGTAATTCCTCTGGAGGAGCTGAGATTATCTCCACCGACAAAGAAAGTCGCTCCTCAAGTTCTTTCTCTATGTGATATAGATCTTGAATGCGTATGCTTTTACCGCAAAGGAGACGAATATCTATATCGCTGCTTAGTGCTTCTTCGCCGCGCGCATACGAACCAAACAGATATGCTTCTTTGACATCGAAGTTTTTTACAACGTCGCAAACTGCCTTCTTAATTGTATCTTGCGTGGGCATTGTTGCACCTCCCTGCCTATTTTGCACCAAGGGCGGCTTAAAGCCGCCCTATTAAGCTACTTGTGGCTATTGGCCTTATTCGCCTGAATCGTATACTTCACCATAAGAATTAATAATTGTAAGCAATCCACCTAACAGCGCATCTTCCACTTCACCGTCTTCCTGAAGCGTATCGACCTTCCAGGTATTATCGGACTTGGTTAATGAAATGGTCACTGTATCGGTATAAGATTTTTCCATAGAGTTAATCTTAGAATCCAAGATAGATTCAGCTAATACTGTCAGGTCATCCTCTGAAGCACCAGAGAATGCAAGGGTTACTGCCTGATTCATGTAATCAGACAAGAATGAGCTAAATGCATCCCCCACAGCATACGTAGTGATAGTCACATCAACCGTTGCTGTATCGCCGTTGATCTGTTCGTTTGAAACTTCGTAATCAAATTCCCACAGCTTTGGCATCAAAGTATTCTGATATAAATCCTGCATTTCCTGAGAACTTACCGCAGTAGAATCCTCCTCAGAAGTTGCATCTTCCTGCCAAGCAGAAAGCATCGTAGAAGTATCGCCGCCATATACTTCTTGGATAGATTCAGTATCGTTGTTCTTAATGCCATCTAAAAACTGCTGAGTTACTTCTGTCGGAGAAGGACCCGCACAGCCCGAGAGACCCACTAAGCATAACGACGAAAGTACTGCGATTACCACCAAAGAAATAACTTTAACAACAAGCGAACTAGAAGATTTAACGTTATCCATCGAATACCTCCCTCTTTTAGTAATAGAAGAAAAGCCTAACATCAAAACAAGAGGTAAAGTACCAAATTTGTTACTTACTAGATGAGTGGATTTTAGAAATATTCGCTTCATTTCTAGAAACAGATGAAGACATTATTGCGTACCTCAATGCAGCGCTCGATGACGGTGACCCCGCACTTATATCTGCTGCACTAGGCGATATCGCTCGAGCTCACGGCATGACACAACTTGCAAAAGAAACAGGAATTACAAGAGATGGCCTTTACAAAGCGCTCTCTCCAACAGGAAATCCATCTTTCAGCACGGTTCAAAAGGTCATAGAAGCACTAGGCTATAAACTAGATATAGTTCCTGCTTAAACTAACCCCCACATACCATCAAAGAGTACGGGTTCAATCAAAAAGGACTGGAGCAAAACTCCAGCCCTAACTTTTCCTCATCTGCGTTTTTCTCATCTGGACGTAATAAGACTAATCTATGGAACTTTTCGGCAAGAAATGCCGCGCATTCGCTGCAGAAATTCCTATCGTTGCCGAATTATGCAACACCGAAGAAACCTGAGGTGTTATCAGCCCCGAAATACCTAAGGCAAGCAACAAAGAATTAAACACTACCGTAAAGGAATAACCTTGTCTCATCCGTTTTTCTAGAGCAACACTCAATCGTCGAAGTTCGACAAGAGAATGAAGATCATCTGTTACTAACGCAATATCAGCGGCTTCGCGTGCAATAGCGCTTCCCGCTCCCATAGCAACACTTACATAGGCACGCGAAAGCGCAGGAGAATCATTGACGCCATCTCCCACCATAACTACTTTATGGCCTTCTTCCTGAAGCTTATCTATCGCCCGACATTTATCTTCGGGCAGCATGTCAGCCTGAAAATCATCAACACCTGCAATGCGAGCAATACGTGAAGCACTTCGATAATTATCCCCGGTAAGCATTACCACACGCTTAAACCCAAGCTGACGAAGTTCATCAAGCACTTCACTAATTTCTTCTTTAAGCGGGTCGTCAATATAAATAACGCCACGCAATGCCCCATCAACCGCCAAAAACAACGGCGAAGAGCCTTCAACCTGACTATGAATTGCATCCAATTCTTCTTCGGAAATAGGCACTCCCTCGTCCTCGATCACAAAGTGCTCACTGCCTATCAGCACACGAGCGCCCTCAAGAGTAGAAACGATTCCATGCGCCACCACATATTCCACTTCTGCATGGCGCTCACGATGTTCTAGGCCTTCCTCAAAAGCCTTGTTTACCACCGCACGTGCAACTGGATGAGGAAAATGCTCTTCCAAGCAAGCTGCCAAGCGCAAAACCTCATCGCGTTCCCAATTGTTATATGCAACAACCTCTCGAACTGAAGGCACTGCCTGAGTAAGCGTTCCAGTCTTATCAAACACAATTGTGTCTGCTTGGGCCATATGGTTAAAATACTTCGAGCCTTTTACCATAAACCCCGCCTGTGCACCTTCGCGCTGAGCAGCCATAACCGCTATCGATCCCGATAAACGAAGTGCGCAGGAATAATCCACCATAAGTGCTGCAGAGGTCTTTTGAAGATTACGAGTAGTAGCTGCAACAATACCTGCTAACAAGAAATTCCATGGCACAAGATTATCTGCCATCTGTTCAATATGGCGCTGATCGCTAGATTTCAATTCTTCAGATTGCTCTACCATCGTAACTATGGAACGCAGCTTACTTTCTTCCGGCAGTCCCGAAATTTGGATCAGTACTTCCCCTTCTTCGACAACGGTACCCGCATAAACCGAATCGCCCGACACGCGAACAACCGGCATCGATTCACCAGTAAGAGAGCTTTGGTTTACCGCTGCTTCCCCTTTTATCACAGTGCCATCAACAGGAATTTGGTGCCCCGTACGCACAACAACGCAATCATCCGGTTGCAAATCACTCAATTCAACCTCAAACTCAGCATCATCACGCACTACTCGCACCGTTTCAGGAAGAGTAAGCATCGATCGAATAAGGCCGCTTTCCGTTCGTCTTTGCGTATAGTCTTCAAGCGCTTCGCCTACATGAAGCAAAAGCATGGTAGAACTCGAAGTTGCAGGCTCCCCTTGTAAAAGCCCCATAAAAATGGCAGCAGCATCAAGAACAGGAACATCAAGCCTTCCAGCTCTCAGGCTTTTCAAAGCTGCCCTTACAAAGGGAATGGCCGACCATATAGTCCACACCACTTTAACAGGAGCAGGCAACATTATTCTTCTGGCATAATGAGCAAGAACCATATTGGCAAGGTGCGAAAACAAATGCCGAAAACGCGGCGTGCGAACAAGCATTTCACGCTGATTTACTTTCGTAAGAGTTGCAGGGTCCAGCATATCGAGCTCGTTTAGTACCGCTAGACGGCCTTGTTTGGTTCGATTAAACGTAACTGCAAGCGATCCTGCTTTCGGGTATGCTACACACGTATATACTGCGGGCAGAGCAAGTAAACGTTCCTCCATCGCGCATGCATGAGACTCGGGTATCTTTCCCCCAACCGAGATGCGAATACGACCTGGAACCTCATGCACAATTGTGAAATTCACAATTCCTACTTTCCGGCTCTGCCATGGCCATGACCATGGCCACCACGTCCAGAACTTTTAGCCATACCGCTCTTAGAAGCTTGTACCGCAGCTTTTTTCACTTGTTTTGCCGTTTCCTCAAACACAGAAGTAGTTTTCATTTTCTTCGCAGATTTGTCGTCGTTTTCTTCTCCTTCTTCTTCATCTTCACTTTGCGAAGTTTCTTGTGTGCTGCCTTCTTCTCCGTCCTCTAATTCCTTAGCATAACCAGCCTCTGCAAGCAGATCATCAAATTCAGCTCGCGCTTCATCCACCATAGTTTGAACTTCTTCTTTAGCGCGCATGCCTTGGACAATGCCTTTTACATAAAGCTTTTTTGCCTTTTTGCTGTTAAGCGCTTTCACACCGACACTACCCAGCAAGAAGCCAGCCCCTACCAACAATCCTGGATTCATACCCATCTCCTTTACTTTTGAAATGTACACGGCGTTGCTATGGAAATTAACCACAGCTAACTTATGATAAGTATGCACCAAAAGTTATCGTTGGTAAACATTCTGCACCCTTAAACTATCTTAAAAGTCATAGTCTATTTCTGGTTATATTCCACACGCACCAAACAAAAAATGCGGAACCACCCAGGTGATTCCGCTTTTGAGCTTTGCTATGTTGCTTCGCTATTTATTCAGCGTCAGCAGCCTCAGGCTTTGGCTCTGGCTCAGCAACTTCGATTTCGATGCCCAGCTCTTCAGCAGCAGCCTTCATAGACAAGGAAATGCGACGACGCTCTACGTTTACGTCCATTACCTTTACCTTAACGGTATCGCCTACGTGTACTACCTGAGCAGGTGAATCGATGTGCTTCATAGCCATCTCGGAAATGTGTACCAAACCTTCAACGTTTGCACCGAGTTCGATGAATGCACCGAATGGAACAATCTTGGTAACCTTGCCGTCTACAACGGTACCTACAGGATAGGTTTCAACAAGCTTGGTCCAAGGATCCTCGGTGGTCTGCTTGAGACCCAAGGAGATGCGCTCGCGCTGAAGATCAACGTCGAGAACCTCAACCTCAACTTCTTCGCCAACCTTAACAACCTCAGAAGGATGATTTACATGGCTCCAAGAAAGCTCGGAGATGTGAATCAAACCGTCAATGCCGCCAAGGTCAACAAATGCACCGAAGTCTACGATAGAAGAAACGGTACCCTTCAGGCGCATGCCCTTAGAGAGCTTCTCGAGAATTTCAGCACGCTCGTTCTTGCGGCCTTCCTCAAGAAGAACACGACGAGAAAGAACAACGTTGTTACGGTTGCGATCCATCTCGATAACACGAGCTTCAATCTCGGTACCAAGATAAGCAGAAAGATCCTTAACGCGACGAAGGTCAACCAAGGATGCAGGCAAGAAGCCACGAAGACCAATGTCAAGGATCAAGCCGCCCTTAACAACTTCGATAACTTCACCAGTAACAACTTCGCCAGCCTTGAATTTATCCTCAACCTGAATCCAAGCACGCTCGTACTCTGCGCGCTTCTTGGAAAGGATGAGGCGGCCGTCTTTGTCCTCCTTCTGGAGAACCAGTGCCTCGATCTTGTCACCCAGGTTTACAACCTCAGAAGGATCTGCGTCCTTACGGATGGAAAGCTCGCGAGCAGGAATAACGCCCTCGCTCTTGAATCCGATGTCAACGAGAACTTCGTCGTGCTCAATCTTAACAACGGTGCCGTCGATAAGATCGCCCTCGTCAAAGTCGGTCAAGGTGCCATCGATCATTTGGTTCATTTCTTCATCAGAAATGTCCTGAAAATCAATGACGGAGGTGTTCTTGATTTCGGTCAAAACGGACCCCTTTCAAAATGTAATCAGGGACCCTTCGTACGTGTTTGCAGTTTCAAACATTAACCATGCATGCTACGCGTAGATCTATGCGCCAACAGCAAACATGTCTCGGGGGCCTATAGTTTCAATGCCTGCCCTCTTGACAGACCAGGCCAGTATATCATATGGGTGCTATCTAAAGAGACTTTCTTCCACTTTTTTGTCGTAATTTACACGGGTTTACATTTGAACAACACAGGTTACTTTTTTGATACGTAAAATCTGCTGTTTTTAAAATTCTTCTTCGTTGTTATATTGGAATTAATAGAAGCGGTTTATTTGCGATCTCTAGATCCACTACGCTTTGCAGTGCTTATAAATGTTGCTTCCTGTCTGCTGTTGTAGACAAACTTCCTCTTCCTTGATGAAATAAATCAAGAATTTGATTCTTTATTGCTGCCGCATAAACAAGAGTTAATTCAAGAATCGTCCATTTTTTTCTGGCGCACATCAAAAATATTTTGCTTGGAAAAGTAAGATCATTTGTAGATACATTTAAGAACGAATCAATAAATACGCTGGTAGAATTTAGTTTTTTCGTAATAATGCATTTTTTTACCCAGGGAATAGAGTTATCGGTTGCTAGTCGAAGCAAACTTTCAACAAACGTGTTGAAAATTCTTACCTGAGCCTTTCGAAATAAACTTTTACTTTTCCCCGTATATGTAAGTAACTTTTCACATTTACTTACTGGATCATGATAACGATGCACTGTAGAAAGGGGATTATTTAAATAAAAGTAGTATTCCGTAGTTGTTATCGCGCAACTATTCGCCTTTCGAAATGCATCAAGATTAAAGAATAAATCCTCACTGTAAGTAACTCTCTCAGAGAGAAACACAATACCGTTAGCTTTTATTAAGTTAGTTCGATAAAGATACGTACATGGAGACCAAGGAAGCACTTTCACAAGAGGTTCTTCGATGACCCCTCCAATCAAGGCAGATATCAAAACCGACTCGATACCTTCTTTATCGAAGCTCTCAACACTTCGAACCCGTTGTTTGGCAAGTTGATTAACGAAAATATCGAAATTGTTTTTCGATAGCTCTCCCTCATTTATTTCTTTAAGACTACAGCCAACAATGTCGTAATCGCCCGCACATGCTAAGGAGAATAAATCCTCAAACATGTATTCAGAAATCATATCGTCTGCATCTACGAAAGCGAGATACCTACCGACTGCTTTTTTAATCCCTACATTGCGCGATAAACCCTGTCCAATATTATTTGAGTTACGAATAACACATACATTGTCATATCTAGACTGATACTCTTTGCAAACCTCTAAAGTCTCATCTGTGGAACAATCATCGATCAAAATTACTTCTAAATTTGACCTTTGACACAAAACGCTATCGAGACAGCGCACGAGTGTTTTTTCTGCATTATAAGCAGGGATTATTACCGAAATATCTACCGACATCGTTCCTCTTTTTCGTTCATTTCGGCATAAGAAATCGATAGAATTTTCTAGTTTATTCTGAAAACTGCATGAGCTTATGCACTTCATACACCCCGTGCATAAATTCGAAATGATGTGCGGATACGCAAATCCTTTAGAATCAACCCGCATCTCTATTGCTCCCTGAGGGCATAAGGCCATACAAGCTGTACAACCACAACACTCCTTAGCACTGTTAAATAACTTGGGAATTTCGACGCCCGATGCTTCCTTGCAAGACTGACAAGTTGCACCAACAAAAACGGTATCGCTTGCTTTACTCGCAGTAACTTTTTTGATTTTGTTAGATAAGTTAAACATTTTCAGTTTTTCACATACCGCACGAACCGCAGCTATCTGACAAGGCGTACCCGTAAAAAGTACATTCCTGCCAGCATTTATGTCTTCATTAGCCTTTTCTAAAGAGTCACCAAGATCGCTTTGCGAGTATTTTGAGCCCATGCAACAAACAACTTCATCCATGGTTTTACAGCGAATATGTTGAACGTTAAGGTTTTCGTCAAACGCACAGCCATATACGACTCCACCTTGATTAATGACAGTTTGAGCCAGAGCATAAAATACTCCACCTGAAGAGCTTTGCTTTCTTATTGCTTCATTAGTATGTTTTGCGGCATAAGCTAGAGGGGCGTTCCACTGCCCAAACGTCTCGCTATATTCGTTACCCTCATCAGAGTTGCCTATACCTTTGCATACTTCTTTTGTCTCATTGTTTCTAACCTTGATATTAATACTAGCTTTTGCTTTTAGTGCCGATATAAACAGATGGGAAGCCGAGGACACTATTCGTCGTACTGGCTCGATAGATTTTTTGTATCCTAGAAATCCAAGGGATTTGCAAGCCTCCTCAAAACCAACCTTGTCGCAAACTTTCCAAAAAACGTTTTGTCTGTCGCCTTCAGGCTGTTTAAACAACATAGGCTGTGCCGCATTAGCAACATCCAATGCTGATGTTTTATGCAATACAAGGTATTCTTTTGCTTGATCTAGTAAGGCTAAACCCTGCCTGTCGTTTACCAAAACACACGATACTCCCCATTCGTCTTTAAACTCAGGAAGCACCTTTTCAACGCCCCAGTAATCTCCAATGGTTATATTGCCTGGACGCTCAAGAGAATGATATTTGCATTGATAACAGCTTCCCCTGGTTAAATAGTGATACCAAAGATGGCTCCATAGGTTTGCTTCTAACGTGTCCTGCTCTATCGTTCCGTCTTTGTAAACAACTTTTGCTCCTTCGCGCGTTTTGAGCCCAAACCCACGATGGATATACTGCTTCAGTACCTTACCCGAACGCTTTTCTAGCAGAGAAATGTAGTCATGGAACGCCACAGGAGATGCAACGCCATAGCAAATCAAATCACAGGTATATAGTATTCCTTTGCTCATACCTGCCTCTCCTTTCGAGCAACGGCACATTTTTCTAAACCGTGCTGCAAAAATAAAAGAGACCGCTGGCGTTCTGTTTCGATTTGCCTTCTTATAGCGGAATAATCCATAGAGCACAAAGACGTTTGATCGGAGATTTCCCTGTTTTCGGTCTTTGTAATTTTTGCCAGCGATAGCAATCGAGAGTTTTTAGTATTTCCACCATCGACCAGCGAAAAATAAACATCTTTTTCCAAAGCAAGCGCCAAAGCATACCCATGAAAAGAGCTCGTCACCACGAGACTAGCATGCTGAATCAGGAAGAGAAATTCTTCCAACGAGACAAACGAGGCATCTTTCCCACAATGAATAAAAGGGAGACTACGATAACCGCTTATAAGTACTATGTTTAAACCTCTTTGTTTTGCTACGCGCTTTGCAAAGGAGATAGTTTTTGATCGCTCGGCGGCAATATAGACAAATACATATCCCTGGTCTAGCTCAGCAAATTGCAAAATACTGTCTCGAGCTGAACCCGACGCAGCTACCGTTTCCCAATCACTTTTTCGAAACAACAACGTAGGGTCTAAAACAACCGAGGAATCAAAACCTGACAGAGTTTTCACCAGAATGCTTCCTTCTATCTCACGAACCCCAATGCAATCAAAATCAGCAAGCGCTTCACCGCATTGTTTCGCCAAGTTACTTGGAAATGATTCGTAGCCAAAGCTCGCCGCATACGCCATTTTGCATGTATGTAAAGAATCGACCTTCGAAAGAAAATAGGTCATATCGCCACCAGTAATAACTGGATTCCACACCTGATCGCTTCCAACTACAACAACATCATATTTCTCTTCGATATCCTCCTGTGTTTCAATCGAAGGACCTATTAGCCCATGCTTTTCGATAAAAGAATCAAAAGCTCTTTTTCGACAAGAAAAAGCCTTTGCGGTTGTCAATCGAAATACAGAACCAACAGGATTTGTTATTACTTCTGATAAGTGTGGTAACCGTGGATTTTCATACTCCGTTACCAAAGGATTTTCGTAGTTGATAAGTTCAGCGTCGTATCCTAATTTGCGCACTGTGCTACATAAAGCGAAAGCTTGAAGTGCTGCACCATAATTATTCGCGTTTTGAAAAGTAAGAATTCCGACTTTCATGATTTCCCAATCTTTAGTGACTGCTTGTCTGCCTGCTTAGAAATAAGTGTTTTGGATTGGTGCTTCCATCCTTTTAAATCGCAGTCTCCCCTTTTCAAGGTTCTGTTTTGTTTTCTTTTCGGGGTGCTATTCACCCTCGTAAAAGCGCTTTTCGCTTTCCCGAAAACAGAAGCGAGCTTAGGCAAAGTACCTCCAAGATGAAGACGGCACAAGAACGCTATTACTTCCCGCGCAAAAGAACGCCCTTGCAACTGGTCAAGCTTCCTTTTGGCTTTATTCATACCTTGTGTTTCACCAAATTCAGCACATAGAACAAAACGTCTTGGTAAGAACTTCGTGTCTATGTATTGGTCATAAAGTTCTCGTTCTTTTTCTGCCATTGGAATGACGCGTATCACTTTGTGGAGAAGTTCTTCGAATTCATGGATCCTTTTAATTTGTGCTTCAAAGGAAGTAAAGCTATTAGAATGACTTCCTTCACGCACAACATAGGCAACAAGCGCCTCATTGATGAAGCCGCAGCGATTGCAATATGCAAGAGGAAGTAGCAGTTGATAATTTTGTCCTGCTGGGCTCTCTACTATTCGTCGTCCCCCTAAGGCACTAAACAAAGCTTCCGTTCGTGCAAGGTATGCAATATCCAGACAATAAACGCCCTTATCTCGAATAAGAGCATCGAAAATCCAGGGGTTCGAAGGGTCAGAAACTTTATCAATCGAAATAATCCTGTTAAGGCTTCCCTCGCGGACGCGATTGACCCAGCAGCAAACAAAACCAGTATTGGGATGGGTATTTAAATAGTCTACTTTCTTCTTCAGATTGTCGGGATACATAAGATCATCGCTATCAGGCCACATTATAAACTCGCCCGTCACCGCAGGTAATGCACGATTAATAGCTGCAGCTTGACCCCTATTATTTTGATGGATACAAACAAGCCGAATGCCTTGCGCTTCCAGCTTTTCTTTGTACGAGAGCGTCAAAGAATACGTTGCATCGGTTGATCCATCATCAACCAAAATAACTTCGATTGGTCTATAAGTTTGCGCAAGAATGCCTTCAAAATAACGATCAAGAAAAGACTCGCCGTTATAACAAGGGGTTACCACACTTACGAGTCCTGAAGTGAACTGGGTAGCGTTTGCATTCTTTGTTGTTGCATTCGCATTTTTTTCAGATTCCATGTTTGCGTTTGCATTTTGCATACTCACGAGCAATCACCCCTTTCTAACGGGGATTTCACCAAAGAGAAAACGCGCTTTTTCACTGCCTGAAATACAGTGCTTTTAAACGTGCATATAAAGAAAACAACATTGGTAATAACAAAGCAGGCAATCATAGCCAAACAGAAGTTTGCAATGCTGAGCGCTTCCAAGAAAATAGATGACACACTCGTAGCTACAACTACTGCCAAAATAGCAAAGAAGCCATACTTAGCAATGTCGGCAAAATACCGCCAAGGAGAACATCCAAATAAAAACCGATACGTTGAACAAGGTCTCGAAATTACAAAAACCAGGCGCGAAACTACCGTTCCAACAAACACTCCGACCAAACCAAATTGCAGTGCACACACTATCGAAACAACAAGATTGATTATCGCCTGAAGCAAGGACCACCATTTATCTTTGTTAAAATTGCCTTTCGCAATGCGTGCGTTGTTATACACCACACTTTGTCCTTGCAAATAGAAATTCACTAGAATCAGCGTAAAACTTGCGGCATCTATGAGATAAGTTTCACCAATCCATAGCTCAATAAACGAAGGCAGAAGCACAAAGAGACAGACAGCACATAACCCAAAAATCCAAAACCCAATAAAGTTTGCCTCATCAAATACTTCTTTAAACTTTTGCTTTGATTCAAGTGCAGCTAAATTGCCGAAACCAGCTACAACGCTGTTTACTATAACAAGCACAATTCCTTGAATTGTGGTTATGATCATGTTGTAATTACCAACCGTACCTACTAAGACAATACCTAGCGTAGGAATAATAGCGATGATTATGCTGTCGGTTGCGTGTACTGCAACACCAGAAAATTGATGAACAGCAAGGCCTTTCACTTCGTGCAGAATTTTTCGTTTTTCGCTTTTGGGCAGTAATTGCTTAGGCTTGTTTTTGAGTATTGGATAACGAACGTTCAAATACCTTGCCAACATAAAACGCGACACAGTAAGCACAACAAAATTTGCCAGCAAATAGACAAGAAAACTCTGCGTTAAAACCAATGCTGCTATTTGTGCTAATGCGCAAATAATTGTCGTTATAGTTCCAAAATTTGTCTGAATATAGGTTTTTTGTAACGCATTTAATAGGCCGAATTTATACGTGACGAAATAAGAAATCACCGTATTAGCAAGAAAAATAAGGAAATAAAGCCGAAGTTCTGAAAGCGTAATAGTTCCTGCATCCGAAACCAAATATTGCAAAAATGGAAGAAGAGCTAAGCCAAACAACAACACTACGAATGCAATTACGCGATAAGCGTTGCGATAAAAGTAGATTAGCTGTCGAACTTTTTCGTTTTGTCCTTTCGCCACGGGGGAATACAAGGCGAACGTCATCGCTGATCCAAAACCCAATTCAGCAAACGAAAGCACATTTAAAATATCTACAAAAAGATAGTTTACGCCTAGATAATATTCACCAAGCAGGTAAATAAATACCGTGCGCGAAGCAAATGTTACTAAGAGGTTGATTGTCTGGCCAGCCAAACCAAACGCAGCATTCTTTGTCGCAAGTACAGTTCGAGACATTGGCGTTTTTGCTTCTTGATCTAAAACATCATTTAAGCAAGAAGCAGTTTGTTTACTCTTGGTTTGGTTTAGGTTTTTATTGCTCATTTTTCTCACACCTTTGCGCTTGACCCAAATGAGCAATATCTCGGCACCAACGAAACTGCTTGATAATCCACATTCTAAAAATGTTTATATAGGCACAAAGCAATTCTGCTGTAACAAAATTATGTTTAGCACATACAAAGAAAGCTCGTAGATAAAACTGTAATTCGTGTATGGGATACACCGCGAAACACATAACAAAAGGAAGCTCATTCCTGAGCTGCTTTAATATTCTTTTCTTTTCGCTCCACGGAATAGAGGTATCGTAGATCAATTGCGTAGCAGCTTCAGGTAGGGAGTTTAGTATAGTTAAATAAGTCCTCCTAATAATGTCTTTATTTTTGCCCTCTGCAAAAGAAAGTAATTTCTCGCATTTAACAAGAGGATTATTATATTGATGCATCGTTGAACACGGATTATCAATATAGAAATAGTATTCAGCATCTGTTGAAATACAGGTTTCTACCGCATCAAGAACTTCAAGATTAAAAAACAAGTCTTCGCTATAGCGCTCTGATGCAAACTTTATTTTTTTACTTTTTATAATTACGGATTTATATAAATAGGTACATGCTGACCAAGGTAGACGTTTTTCAATCGACTCACCTGGCAAAAAACCTACAAACTTAGGAAGAAATTTTTTGCAAATTTCGTCAGAAGTACGAAACTCTTCAATATTGTTTAGCCTTTTAGTGACTTCAATGCAAGGTGCCATGAATTCGTAGATTCGCTTGAATCCACAACGCACAATATCGTACTCACCCCTATAAGCAAGAGACAACATATCGCTGTACATATACTGAGATATCGTATCGTCCGAATCAACAAAGGAAAGATACTTACCGGATGCTGCTTCGATTCCTTTATTACGCGATAGGCCTTGCCCGATATTCTGATCATTTTGAATAAGGACGATATTGCTATAGCGTGACTGGTACTCTTTGCAAACATCATATGTTTGATCGGTTGAGCAATCGTCGACAATGATTATTTCCATTTCAGGTGCCTGGCATAATACGGAATCAAGGCATCTGCCTATGGTTTTTTCCGCATTATATGCAGGTATTATCACTGAAATTTCTACTGTCACAATTAATCTTTCATCTGATGTTTTACTGAAGTGCCTCTGTTGAATTAGCTGTTTTGTTCATCGGCCTTACTTGCCGATTTTTTTATTGTTATTTCTCCTATTGCTGCTTATTCTTCCCAAATGCCGAAGGGCCTTGCTTGGCATATTGCGCGCACCAACTCTTGATTCGGTTTCTACTTGCGATTTGATAACGACGCATTATATCTATCATCGGAACGCCATTTAAACGGTCTTTTATTGCAGCCAATTTCGCTTCTGGTGAGTAGCGATGCGGTCGCTTTTCGGGATGCTTATAAAGATCAGATCCCAAAGCACGCCACAAATAAACCCATTCACGCACTGTTTCGGGATTAAGTTGCAACTGACGAGCAACTGCTTTGTAACTGAATCCGCGTTCAAACAAATCGAGAGCTTTCAAGCGCAAGTCATTATCTAGGTACATATCAACCATCCCTTTTTTCTGTTCTGGTATTGATTTGTTGAAGCATGGTGTTAGTTAAAAATGCATGCGCGAATGAAAAATATGAGGCTACTTTGCTGAATGATGAAGCAACCGCATAAACAAATAAGGAGGCACTCTCTTATAGCGAGTAAAAGCCTCCTGACAAAATCTACTATGCAATTGTCCTTAGATTTATTTACGGAAAGAGATATAGCTAAGAATCGTACCCCCCCCCCTAGATTAATTTCAACTTTTTTCAATAACGAATCAGAATATAAATTACGCAATGCGCAATTACTATTCATTGACATGACTCCTCTAAAGTTGAAACTACTCTAAGTAAGGGATTAGGCTCATATCTAAATGCTTTTTTTCGAAGATTTTAGTAAAACAGCAGTTCAGCATCAAGAGTATTAAATATTATTCAACCATTTTGATTAACAAATTCGTATTTTGTAAAAAAATAACCGTTATCAAACGAACCGTTTCAACCTGTATTCACCGTGCAATTTGAGAGAAATCGAGTATACAATACTCAGAAAATCGAGCAATAAATGCAACCACCGACGCTCTTTTCGAAATGCTTATAGGGGGTTCGTTGTGAATATCCTTTCTTATCTTGAATCCGAATTTTCAACATTCGAAGAAAAGCCTTTTAATCCATTAGATTCGGCACTTCTTTCACAATTTTGCATGGTTCGGTGTGAAGGTCTTGTCCCCTCCCTTAATGAAATAGAGCAAAAGCACACCGAACTTACTCAATCAGATAGGTTCACAAAAACGCTTCGAACCTTTCTGACAAAACTGCCCATAATGAATCGTTCCACACAGCCAGAAAACCCACTCGAAGAAATCAAGGCAGCTTATTTCGTCGACCTTCTGCGCGCAGAGCGATACGCCTCCATGTTTACCGGGCTTGTTCCTGGTCGAGTAAAAGATACGCTTATAGGACTTGCCGCTAGCCCTCGTTTTCGAACGCTAAACCTTTACGGATACGAAAGTGTTTTTAACGAACAAGAGCAAAACCAATTTGCTGCTATAACATTTGTGTACACCGATCAATCTACTGCCAGTACGCACGCCAGCGCACCTAATGACAACACGCGCGCCAATTCATCTGCTACTGGCACACACACCAATACGTACACGAATTCATCCATAGAAAACCGTTCCAAAACCACGCCAAACTTAGCCTGCGATACTGACAACAGCTTTGCCTCCATCGGATTCCGTGGCACCGACACCTCCGTTACGGGATGGCGAGAAAACTTCAATATGGCATTTACTTCTCCCGTTCCAGCTCAGGAACAGGCGGTACGCTACCTTGAATCCATTGCCCCCTATCTTCCAAAACGTCTGTTCATTGGCGGACATTCAAAGGGTGCAAACCTAGCGCTTTACGCTGCGCTAAAAGCATCACCAGAAATTCAGCAACGCATAGAGCGAGTCTACGTTCATGATGGTCCCGGCTTTAAAGAAGGAGCAATTTCTGAAGAGGAGTGGCGCCGCCTTGAAGGGCGCATCTATCGTAGCCTTCCCCAGGAATCAGTGGTGGGACTTTTAATGAACTGCCCTATTCCTTACAAGGTAGTAAATGCCCAGGAACATGGTCTTGACCAGCACAGCCCCTTCACCTGGGAAGTTAATGATGAATGCAATGATTTTTCCTACGCCGAAAAGCTCTCCGATGGCGCGCAATTCTTTGATGCAGTCTTCAACAAGTGGCTTGCCCAATATTCCGATAGTGAAGCCGCCGCAATTGTTGATGCCCTATTCAGAGCAATTGAAGCAGCTGGAGTAACCAATGCTTCGGAAATTTTCTTCGGAGGCTTAAAAACCATTCCGCTCATAAACAAAGCTGCTCAAAACTTAGACAATGAATCGGGAGCTGTTTTACGCAACGCCCTAGGCTCGCTTGCTGCTATTGCCGCAAACGAAGCGGGACAAAGCATGAGTCGCAATGCTCAAAGCGTAGGACGCAAGGTGGGTCAAAATGCGCAGAGCGTCAGTCAGAATATCCAAAACTTCTTCGCAAACAGAAAAACACGCGATTGAGCTGATGCAATTATCACACGCAATCAAAAAGACTTCGAAAGCTCTCTTATTAAAGCAATGAATTGCACGGGTTTTTTTTGATTGGCTAAAAACCAAACATGATATTGATTATTCAATCATAGAGTTTTAGCCATCGTTATGACCAGGTAAAACAAGAAAAGAGCTGTGTTTCGGTAAGAAACGCAGCTCTTTTGGTGATAAATCGTAGTAAGCCTCAGCAATAGCCCAAACCATTAAGCGCTGTTACTGTCGCATTGCTCTTACAGTCGCTTTTTATGGCAAGCCTCATCGATTGTTCGTCAAGACTTCCTTCTTAAGAATGTGCCTTTTCGAATTCCTTCATATACTCGACCAAAGCCTGAACACCTTCAATGGGCATAGCGTTATAAATACTTGCACGCATGCCACCAACCGTGCGATGACCCTTGATGTTTTCAATGCCGACCTTCTTAGCACCCGCTACAAACTCGGCATCCAAATCAGCATCACCCGTAACGAAAGGAACATTCATGATAGAACGATCTTCCTTGCGTGCAGTTGCCGTATAGAAGTCAGTCGAATCAAGATAGTCATACAGAAGTGCTGCTTTTTCTTCATTGCGCTTCTTCATAGCTTCCAGACCACCCTGAGCCTTCAGCCACTTAAATACCTTGCCGCAGATATAAATACCGTAGCAAGGAGGTGTATTAGACATGCTGCCAGCATCTACCTGAGTCTTATAACGCATGATGGTTGGCGTATTGGGAAGCCATTCTTCCTTTACCAAATCGTCACGCACGATAACAATTACCACACCAGCAGGACCGATGTTCTTCTGTACGCCGCCGTAAATCAGACCATATTTAGACACATCAATTGGCTCAGATAAAAAGCACGAAGAAACATCGCTTACCAGAGGCACATCGCCTGTGTCGGGCAACTTATGATAGTGAGTACCATAAATGGTTTCGTTTTCGCAGATATAAACGTAATCTGCCTCAGGATCAAATTCCAATTCGTCTACATTGGGAATGTAGGAGAAGTTTTCATCCTCACTCGAAGCAACCAGGCGCGCATCGCCAAAAATCTTTGCTTCCTTGTAAGCCTTCTTAGACCAAGAACCGGAAACGATGTAGTCTGCCTTACCCGAGAGCATGAGGTTCATAGGAATTGCCGCAAACTGCTGCGTTGCACCACCCTGCAAAAACAACACATGATAGTTGTCGGGAATGTTCATCAGCTCACGCAGATCTGCTTCAGCTTCTTCAATAATGCCCTTAAAAGCTGCTGAACGATGGCTCATCTCCATAACTGACATACCAGTGCCCTTATAATCGAGCATTTCATCAGCGGCTTCACGCAATACTTCTTCGGGAAGCACTGCGGGGCCTGCAGAAAAGTTATACACCCTTCCCATTTAGCCAAGTCCTTTCTCTGCGTTGTTGTGGTTCAAAAAACCAAGTTTGCTTTCACTTTATCTGAGAGTTATTTACAAAGTTCATGCCAACTTGATAATGTTGGTCACTTTACCACGATAGAGAGCAAATGTATCGTTAAACCTTTGTGTATTACGTAGGCGCGTATTTTAGATGGACGAATGAAATAACCACCTCAGCTTAACCCTTTTAGTTAACCCGTAGACCAAGCACTATGAGAAGTAACTATTGACTGTGTTTTGTATATTTCGAAAAAGGATGCAATAATCTAATCGATCGGTACATTAGTCGCATGTTTTTTCATATGTTTTATCGTAATTGCTCACTACAATTAGAAAGGTAAAGCTTCCCTTTTTCAGAATGTATGTGCTACTTAGGGGGATCACATGAAAGAGGTTATTCGCTGGGGCATCATCGGATGTGGCGATGTTGTCGAAACTAAAAAATGGACCAGCTTTCTATTTGGCGGAAAGGCTCGGAATTGGCTGGCATCTGGAATCGCACTAAAAGTAAAGCAGTAGATTGGTGCCAACGCCATGGGCACGGGCGCGCTTGCGATACTCTTGAGGAGCTTCTAGAAGATCCCACAATCGACATAATTTATGTAGCTACCCCGCCCAATGTCCATAAGCAATACGCCATTCAAGTTGCTCAAGCGCATAAGCATTGCTATCTAGAAAAACCAATTGCTCTTTCTTGGGAAGAAGCTGAAGAAATCCACGCCGCCTTTGAAGAATCGAGAACTCGCTGTTTTACTGCGCATTACCGCCGCGGCATGCCTCGTTATCGCGAGCTCAAAAAACTACTCGAAGCTGGAACTATTGGCAAAATCAGGGGCGTGCAGGTAATTCGAACACAGCGTCAAACGGCTGAAGAGATGCTTCCCGAAGACCAGAAGCCTTGGCGCGTTCGTCCAGAAATTTCTGGTGGAAGTCATTTCTATGAGGGTGATGCTCATATGCTTGACCTCATTGATTATTTAGCTGGTCCACTCACTGATTTCAAACTTGAAGTAACCAATGAAACTGGTTTTTACCCTGGAGAAGATGCCGTTTCTCTTTCAGGCATTACCGAAAACCGAGTAATGGTTTCTGGCACCTGGTGCTATGCAACCTATAAAGCAATCGATCGATTCTTGATTTATGGCGATAAAGGTAGCGTTTGGTTCTCGTATTACGACAACGCCGCTCCCCTCCACTTTGAAGCACTTGCCGACAAAAATGCAGTCGCCCATGAAGGAGTAATGGGCGGTGTTCGTAAAGAAGCTGAGATGAAAACCTGGGATGTAACACCAGAAGTACAAGAGTATCCTGGTCTAGGTCAAGCGCAAGATATCGTTGATGAGTTGCGCGGAATTCCTGGTGCCCAATGCTATAGCACCCTTGATTCTGCTATGCGTTCACTTCGCATCACTTGTGCCGCGCGCGAACAAATGAAAGAGCTTCGCGAACATCGCAATTCATAAGCTGGCATTCACCCCAACAGAAAGGATCTCTCCATGACATACCTACCTAAACCACAACAAACTCCCTGGCAGCAAAGCACCGAAATTGATCTTTCTCGTTGCGCTGTATTAGTGATTGATGTTCTAGGAGGATCCGCAGGGCCTACTCCTGGCCTCGAAACAATGGCAGAAAATGCCGTCAGCATCGTTAAAGCAGCTCGCAAGGCTAATCTGCCTGTGTTGTTCACCAACGACGCTCATATCGAAGGTGTTGATCGGGAACTAGAACTTTGGGGAGAGCATGGCATTCGCAACACTGATGCCGCACAACCTTTGGCAGATTTCGAAGTGCAGGAAAGCGACTACATTATTCCCAAGCGCCGTTATAACGGTTTCTTTCAAACAGACCTTGATCTAACGCTTCGCGAACTTGGCGTAGATACCCTAATTGCTTTTGGATGCGATACCAACATTTGTGTGCTACAAACTCTCGCAGGTGCCTATTTTCTCGGTTATAAAACCATTGTTCCCGCGGATGCCTGTGGTACTTTTCTTATTGGTACGCAAGAAATGGGTCTGGAATACTTTACTCGATGCTACGACAGTCGTGTCGTTGATACAAAAACCGTACTAAACGCCCTAAAATAAGCCGATTCCCAGAACAATCCCACAAATTACTCTTACACAAACTAGGATAGTCCACACAAAACTTCAGCAGCAACAACTGCAAGCAGGGAACACTCTTCAAGTGGGATAACCGCGTACGCGATTTACCAGAATCTGGCACAAATCTCCCCCCATACAAACAAAGAGGTCGCCCGCAATAAAGCAAGCGACCTCTGTTTTTGCCTAAGCCTTGTTTCGCTATATGCCTTAGCGTTTTACCACTAAGCCTTGATCCAAGAGAACATAGAGCGAATCTTCTCGCCTGTCTTTTCGATCTCATGGTTGTTGATAGCCTCACGCTGTTCGAGCAACCACTTGTGGTTGTTGTTGCAGTCAGCAACGAATTCCTTAGCGAATTCACCATTCTGGATGCGCTCAAGGATAAGCTTCATAGCCTTGCGAGATTCCTCGTTGATAACCTTAGGACCAGCGTAGTACTCGCCGTATTCAGCAGTGTTGGAGATGGAGTAGTTCATGAAGTGGATGCCGGATTCATACATCAAGTCTACGATCATCTTCATCTCGTGATAGCACTCGAAGTATGCCAACTCTGGAGGATAACCAGCGTCAACCAGCGTCTCGAAGCCAGCCTTTACCAGCTCTACCAAGCCGCCGCAGAGAACTGCCTGCTCACCAAAGAGGTCCTCTTCGGTTTCCTCAGCAAAAGTTGCCTTGATAATACCGGAGCGAGCACCACCAACACCCCAGCAGTAGGACAAAGCGATATCCCAAGCATTGCCGGTTGCATCCTGAGCAACGCAAGCCAGATCAGGTACACCAGAACCTTCGGTGTACTGACGACGAACAATGTGGCCAGGACCCTTAGGTGCACACATGATTACGTTAACGCCTTCAGGAGCTTTGATGTAACCATAGTGAATGTTGAAACCATGAGCGAAAGCAAGAGTATTGCCGTCCTTCAAATGAGAAGCAACATGTGCTTCATATACTTCAGGCTGCTTCTCGTCGGGAACGAGGATCATAATAAGGTCTGCTTCTTCAGCAGCATCGTCCATGTTCATTACCTTCAGGCCAGCTTCTTCAGCCTTTGCCCAAGAGGAAGAACCCTCGCGAAGACCAACGCGAACATCAACGCCAGAATCCTTAAGGTTCAGCGCATGAGCATGACCCTGAGAGCCATAGCCAATAATGGCAACCTTCATGCCCTGGATTACTGAAGGATCTACGTCCTGTTCATAATAGATAGTTACAGCCATGATTCATCCCTTCTTCTAATGACTGATTACTTACGTTTAGTTATCACTACTCACGAATAAAGGTAGATAAATTTTCTCACTTCGATCAGTACAAACAACAAGCTTTGCACAGCACCGACAAACACTTGCTCCCTGCTGTCTCGAAACTCAAAACGCTCAGTTGCTTAGCTCACCTTTGATCCACGAGACATAGCGATCATGCCAGTGCGAATAATTTCCTTAATGCCGTAAGCACGAAGCAAATCTTCAATACCTGCAATCTTGGATTCAGACCCTGTAACCGCAATAGTCAACGAAGACTTACCCACATCAACAATATTGGCACGGAAAACATTCGCAATTTCAATAATCTCACTGCGACGTTCAGGATTCGAGTGAACCTTAATGAGAACGAGCTCACGTTCGATCGCATCTTCTGAAGTGAGGTCAGTGATTTTATGAACGCTGATTAGCTTATGAAGCTGCTTGGTAATTTGCTCATATGCAACATCGTTTGCCATCATCACGATCGTCAAACGAGCAAGTGTCACATCCTCAGTTGGACCAACAGATAATGATTCAATATTAAAACCGCGGCGAGAGATGAGACCTGTTACACGAGACAGAACACCAGGCTGGTTCTCCACCAAAATAGAAAGGATATGCCTCTGGTTTTCCATTTTATTGGCCTCCTTCTTCATTGGAATCTGCAGCGTTTCGCGCCGCTTCATTGGCCTCTGCCGCATTGGCAAACGGAAGATCTTCAAAGCCCTCAAGCATATGAGAGATAGGGCCCACATTGGTGGCACCAATAATGTCATCTAAGGGAGCACCTGGCGCTACCATAGGAAATACATTCTCATCGCGATCGATACGCATATCAAGCAAGGCAGGACCGTCGTAATTCAGCAGCCAAGTGAACGCTTCTTCCAGCTCTTCAGGCTTAGAAACACGCTTGCCACCCCATCCGTAAGCATCACAGAGCTTTACAAAATCGGGGATATCCGGAAGAAGTGTTTCACTGTAGCGCTTTTCATAGAAAAGGTTCTGCCACTGGTGAACCATACCAAGCGCAGAGTTGTTCATCAAAAGCACCTTGACGTTTATGCCTTCCGCTGCCGCTGTAGCCATTTCCTGGGAATTCATCTGGAAAGAGCCATCACCCGCAACGCAAACAACCTCTTTGTCTGGGCAGGCTACCTTTGCACCAATCGCCGCTGGAAAACCAAAGCCCATCGTGCCCAAACCACCGCTCGTCAAGAACGTGCGAGGGACTTCGCGATCGATGTGCTGGGCTGCCCACATCTGATGCTGGCCCACCTCGGTAGTAACAATGGAGTTTTCAGGATCGAGCATATCGCTAAGCAGATCCAATGAACCTTCAGGCGAAATGGAACCATTCAAAGCTACCAAACCTGGGCTATAGAACGGATGGCGACTACGCCATTCCTCGATCTGCTCCAGCCATTCTTTGGTCTTTGGTTCATAGCCGTCCTTATCGAGCTGCTCTTTCATTCCCGCCAATACTACCTTCGCATCACCTACGATAGGAATTTGAGGAATACGGTTTTTGCCAATCTCGGCAGGATCAACATCAACATGAATAACTTTTGCCTCTGGAGCAAAATCCGCCAACTTGCCCGTTACACGATCAGAGAAGCGCGCCCCAACCGCCACCAATAAATCAGCATTGGTTACCGCAAAATTAGCATACTTTGAACCATGCATGCCTACATGGCCTAAGTTAAGAGGATGCGACGAAGGAAATGCTGATTTTGCCATCAACGTAGTTACGACAGGAATCTGCAAGGCCTCCGCTACTCCGAGCAGCTCTTCTTCGGAGTGAGACGCAATAATGCCACCGCCAATATAGAGAATAGGGCGTTTAGCATTTTTCATCATCTCGACTGCCTGACGAATTTGACGCGCATTGCCCTTCACCGTTGGTTTATAGGAAGGTATATGAACATCGTCAGGATATTCGAATACCATTTCCGCGCCTGCCAAGTCAGAAGGAACGTCGATCAAAACAGGACCAGGACGACCAGAGTTCGCAATATAGAATGCTTCACGAAATACTCGCGTCATATCCTCGCAGCTTTGCAGCAAGTAGCTATGCTTAACGACAGGCATCGTGATACCTACGATATCCGACTCTTGGAACGCGTCAGTACCAATGATGCTTCGTGGAACCTGACCCGTAATAACAACCATAGGTACGCTATCCATATAGGCAGTAGCAATTCCCGTTACGGTATTGGTAGCACCAGGACCACTCGTAACAATTACGACACCCGTCTTACCCGTCGCACGTGCGTATCCATCTGCTTCATGGGTTGCCGCCTGTTCATGACGAGCTAAAACGTGTTTGATTTTTTTGGAATCATACAATGCGTCATAAATTTTAATAGCCTGGCCGCCAGGATAGCCAAAAACAGTGTCCACACCTTCAGCTTCCAACGAAGCGATGATCGCCTCGGAACCCAGCATGGTTTTACCCTGTTTTTCAGTATGAGGGCCAAGACCCATCTTGGCTTCATACTCTTTGTCTATACTCATCCGAAATACGCCCCCTTATCAGCACTCGATACCAACTTTGCGTAACGAGCGAGCACGCCTACTTGGTACTTAGGTTCGGGCTTTACCCAAGCTTCACGACGAGCTGCTAATTCTTCATCCGATACTTCCAAGGTAAGTGTTCCCTTGTCGATATCGATATCAATAATGTCGCCTTCCTGAATTAACGCAATAGGACCACCAGCAGCGGCTTCAGGACTTACGTGTCCAATTGCAGGACCCTTGGTTGCGCCAGAGAAACGACCATCGGTAATAAGTGCTACATCATGATCGAGTCCCATACCGCAAATGGCAGAAGTTGGCGTTAACATTTCGCGCATACCAGGACCACCAGCAGGACCTTCATAGCGAATAACAACTACGTCTCCTGCATTGATCTTGCCCCCGAAAATTGCCTCACAGGCCTCTTCCTCGGACTCAAAAACACGTGCAGGACCACGATGAGTACGCATATCATCAGCAACCGCAGCCTGCTTTACTACACCGCAATCTGGAGCAAGGTTGCCCTTCATTACACGAAGACCACCGAATGGGCTATAGGCATTTTCCACCGTACGAACAATTTCACCATCTACAGGAGGACAAGCATCGATCCACTCCTGCATGGTGCCATGACAGGTAAGAGCCGAGCCATCCAATAAGCCATGACGTCCAAGCTCGCCAATAATGGCAGAAATACCGCCCACCTTGTTAAGGTCTTCGATATGAAGAGGACCAGCTGGAGCAATTCGAGTGAGGTTAGGGATCTTCTGACAAACCTCATCCCAATCATCCATGGTTACAGGACAACCCGCTGCGTGAGAAATCGCAGTAAGGTGAAGCATGGTATTAGTGGAGCCACCAAATGCCATATCAAGGGCCATGCCGTTATGAATAGCAGCAGGCGTAATCAAATCAAGCGCCTTGATATCCTTCTCCACCAATTCCATTACTTTCATACCCGCTTGCTTTGCCAAGCGAATACGTTCTGAATACACGGCAGGAATTGTGCCATTACCAGGAAGCGCAATACCTAATGCCTCTGACAAGCAACAAATGGAATTAGCGGTAAACATACCTGAACAACTACCACAGGTAGGGCAAGCAGTATTTTCAAACCACTTGCACTCTTCCTCGGTCATAGTGCCTGCAGTAACCTGACCAACGGCATCAAACAAGGTATTCAGGTCAGTCTGGTTACCCTGCTTGTCACGACCAGCAAGCATAGGACCGCCAGAAACTAATACGGTAGGAATGTTTAATCGGCATGCGGCAAGCAACATACCAGGAACAATTTTGTCGCAAGAAGGAATTAATACAACACCGTCAAAAGCATGGCCTTGAACAACACACTCAACAGAGTCGGCAATAACTTCACGGCTCGTAAGAGAAAAGTGCATGCCTTCATGATTCATGGCAATGCCGTCGCACACTCCAATGGTAGTTGCCTGAAGAGGAGTACCACCAGCCATGCGAATACCTGCTTTTACCGCATCAGCAATTTTATCGAGATGGGTATGGCCTGGAATAATTTCATTTTGTGAAGAAATAACCGCAATAAGCGGGCGCTCCAACTCTTCATCAGTCAGACCATCTGCCTTTAAAAGGCTTCGGTGAGGTGCACGAGCGAGCCCTTTTTTGATTGCATCGCTACGCATTTCATCACACCCTTTCTTCCTCGTATCTTCAAAAATCCATAAAAAAATCCTGCGCAGCAGACTGCATCAGGACCTCAAAGAAAGGGAGTATAACCTCCACCGACCGATTACGGGGCCACCGATTCAGCCTACTGATTTTCTACCAAGGTGAGGATCGCTCCGCTTGAATAAAAAAAAGTTCAGACAGAATTGCTCAGAGGTGCCTTTCGGACCGTCTCATCGTTGGCTTCCAGCAACCGCCAACTCTCTGAGGATGAGATTCGTCCCTACTTTCCTCGTCAACGCTTTTACAAGCGAATATGATAGCACCGCATCTCGATTAATAAAGTCCTTTAACGCAAACGAAACAAAACCACGGTAAGAGGTAATCCTGCACTCCTCCTATAGAGAATTATTCCCAACCCACCCCACAACAAAGCACTTTGCTAAAATAGGTTCGAACCCCCCAAGGAGAACATCGTGAACCTTTCTCATTTGCATTACTTTGAAACACTGGCAGAAACAAAAAACTTTCAGGAAGCTGCTCAAGTAGAATCCATAACTCAGCCTACCTTGTCCCAGGCAATTAATGGACTTGAAAAAGAACTGGGCTGTAGGCTTTTTATTCAAAAAAAGGATCGGTTGATTTAACCGAAAAAGGAACTCAGTTCTATCAATATGTTTCGACTTCGCTTCGGTTTCTTAACACCGGAATTGAGCTTACCCAAAACACTACCCCACTCAAAAAAGAAATTCGCATGGGATCTATCTACTCTGCCCAAAGCAAAGAATGGTCAAATCTCATTTATGAGTTTCGCAAGCAAACCAAACAAGAAGTTTCTTTCAATATCAGTCAAGCACCTACCGAAACGCTTAAAGCTAAACTCTACAGCGGCTCTCTCGATATAGCTTTTCTTGACGAATCGCTCTCGGACGCCGATTTAGGATCACTTCCCTGCTGGACTCAAGAGCTGTGCCTGATTGTTAATAAGCGTCATCCTCTCGCCAAGCAAAATACTGTTTCTCTGAATGATTTAAAGGGACATTATTTAATTTCCTATGACCTCAATGAACCCTTAGGCAAAACACTTGCAAGCCTTATTGATGGTAAGCCTCTTCAGGTAGGATATCGTTACAAAGACGAAATCACGCTTGCTTCAATCGTATTGGCAAATCCAGACGTTATGGCTCTTAGCTGTCAATCGTGGCTACTTAAAGCTTATACCGATGAAGTACGGTTTCTTTCCGTCGAAGAAGCGCCTAAGGATTTTCGTCAACTGTATATCGTATATCGCCTAAGCGCTCTTCAAAATGAAGCGGTATGTGAATTCCTCGAACTGGCAAAAGAACTGTTTTTACCATCGAAGTTCTAATCGCTCATTCTTATCAACCATATAGCAACCACGTAGTTTGATTTGACTCGTTTGATGATTTGGGTCGTTTGATGATTTGACCAAACTCTCCCTAAAACCGAAGCTTCTCTTCTCGTTTTCGCCAATCAGGCATTACCTTATCGAGCAGTTCTTTAAATTGTGAACCATGATTAGCTACCAATAAATGACACATCTCATGAACCACCACGTATTCTAAACACTCAGGAGGGTAAAGCGCCAAGCGAGTATTAATACAAACTTTACCCGTTGAAGGCTGGCAACTACCCCAACGGGATTTCATATTGCGATAGGTGAGCTGCTTAACCTGAACTTTTAATATAGGCTCCCATTCTTTAACCAATGGTGGCACGCATGCCGCTACCACTGCGCGCCATGCTTTCTGTTCCTCTTCTGAAGCACGTTCTGCTTCAGCTTGAGGGGAATTTACGAAAGCGCGTTGCTGGCTCTCTATCCACAGCTTGCGGGATCGAACCATCTCAACGATCTCGGAGTCTTTAACGCCGTAAGGCGCCGATACGCGCACTTCACCAAGAGGGGTTACACGCAATCGGATAGACTTCATCTGCTTGCGCGTAACATGAACCGGTATGCTGTCTATTGCGAGAGTATACTTCGACGGTTTCACTGATCTCTCATCTTTCGATCTTAGAATAATACGATCGCCCGTAATACAATTGTCTGTGTTTATAGTAATAAGATTGTCCGCATTCGCAGTAATACGGTTGTCTGTGTTTGCAGCACGCTAATTCTGACACATTTTCGCCTCCAATGTATTTTTACATTGAACCACTTTTGGGGATTATTTCATAAATGTGTATTTTCCGGGATCGATCCATGCATTGAAGCCAATAATGTGGCAACCGAGCACCTAAAAATGCGTTTTTGAAAGCGCTTGACACTCCGAATCATTGACAGCGATTAAAAATCTATACATCCGAAGGCGAAACGTGACAAAACATGCAATCGAGCAACACAAAAATGCACTACTGCGGAAAATGTGGCAAAAGGCGAAGTAAAACAAAGGCTCGTTGCAGCTACCCTCTCACAGCTGCAACGAGCCTATTGAGCGCCAAGGTGTATACCTTTGTATACCCTTAGCTATTTAACCCCTCCCGCTTTCGCGGTTACTCACTCCTTAAGAGGAACGACGCTCACGGAGCCTCACCGAAAACTCCCCCAGCATCGGAAGCGCAAACCGTGAACGTGTTCCAAAACAACTGTACTTATTAAAACATGAGATAAGAGTTTTGCAAATCATAGTTTTTGAATAACTAAATCCTTATTTAATTTTTTCTAATAACACGTTCATAATTAACTATTTTTACCACATATCTTTTATATTGTGTAATTTCTAACACGTATTTTTTTACCAAAAGAAAATGAACGTGTTATAAAGAGCAATAAAGAATACCATGTTCTTATTTAGAATCTTAATAAGAATCATCAAATAGCAAGATACGAAATACCATTCATTCTCTCTACAATCGAGAAACGATACCTTTAATCAATGCAACAAAATCAGCCTCTTTGGACTTTGCCACATCAAGAACTTCATCATCGCAAGGAGAGGCTCCCTCGATACCACAAGCCATATTTGAAACAAGAGATATTCCCAGAACTTTTATCCCTACATGTCTCGCCGCAATTACTTCTTCTACAACACTCATTGCGACCGTATCTGCTCCCAAAACACGAAACGCCCTGATTTCGGCAGGAGTTTCAAAACTTGGGCCGAGCAACCCTAAATAGATACCTTCTTGGATCGATATTGAAAGTTCATCGGCTACGGCTTTTGCTACTTGGCGTAAAGCAGGATCATAAGCATCTTTCATCGGAACAAAGCGAGGTGCAAACCCATCGGGATCAGTCCCCACAATAGGATTTCTTCCCGTTAAGTTGATATGATCTTGCATCAGGCAAAAATCCCCCACTTGGTAGGATTCATTAATCGCACCCGCCGCATTAGTGGTAATGAGGATTTTCACCCCTAAAAGGTGCATAAGCCACACAGGGTACGCTACTTCCCACGCTTCATTGCCTTCATAGCCATGAAGGCGACCCTGCATAGCAACAACGTTTTTCCCAGATAAAGTTCCACAAACAAATCGGCCCACATGACTTGAGGCCGTAGCAGTTTTCATATAAGGAACTTCTTCAAACGGAATATAAAGAGCATCCTGAATATGATCAGCCAAAGGACCAAGACCTGAGCCTAAAATAATACCTATCTCGGGCTTGAGGGAACCTAGTTTTTCTAAAAGCACTTTTCGTGATGCTTCGAGTCGACTTTTAAGAAGGTTGCCACCTGCTGATTCTTCCATCATCGCTGCAGACGAAATAGCCATACGAGCTCCTTTTCTTCAGGAATCGCCTCGATTATACCGTTCGTTTGATTATTGGGGCGCATGACCAATAAGCACTCGAGGACGATCGGTAAGATCCTTTAACTATCCGAACATCAGTAAATCCTGCCTTCTGGCAAAGATCAGCTGCTTGCTCTAAAATGTCCTTCAAACAATTCAAGTGCGAT